>MDTB01240222.1_pt1 | contig 21476 bp, 17 predicted proteins | sample 811161 | NCBI WGS metagenome assembly MDTB01 (sample SAMN05326650, study PRJNA326480) | marine metagenome | isolation source: seawater | place: Mediterranean Sea | collected 2009
AAAGTTAATCTTTTGCCACAATGGTCCATTCCCTATTATGTAAAATTTATGTTTAGGCAAATTAATAGCAATATTTAAGATTTCATTTATATTTTTTTGTTCAACAAATCTACATATTGATATAGTGCTTATTCCAGTAAATTTGAAGTCCCGATTATCTACATTTATTGAATTTTTTATAGGCCTATCTGAAACTCCGTTATTTATGATTAATGATTTATTCCCTAAGTATATTTTGGAGGCCTGAGCATAATTTTTTTCGCTATTTGATACAAGTATTTTGATTGAATCAATCCAACCAGTTAAGTATTCATAGATAACATAAAATAATCTTTTATCCCAATTGTGGCATTTCAAATGAATTCCATGAAAAGTATATATTAATGGTTTATTTTTTATGAGCTTTATAATTCTAGATATAGCTCCAGCTCCCTTACCATGTGCATGAATAATATCGATTGAGTTTAACTTTATGAAATCTTTTAAATTCAAAATATCTTTTAAATTTATTTTTCTCTCTGAAATTTCTAAAAAATTTTCTTTATTTAAATAATTTAAAAAATTATTATTTTTAGGCATTGCATAGAATATTTTGAAATCATTATGAAGATTTTCACCCAATGTAAACATATGCTTTGTCCCTCCTCCTAAGCTTGAGCTTGAAGAAATCATAAGTATCTTTACTCTTTTTTTTAAAGTCATATTTAAAGTTTATTCAAAAATTGATAAGCAATTTTTTGATGGATAGTAACAGCTGGGATCATATCAATATATTTAAAAAGACCAGTTCTTCCGCAAAATGTAATTCTCTTTTCATTTTTTGAGAATTTTTTATATTTTTCATACATTATTTTTGAATTTCTTGTATGGATAGGATAAAAGTATTCATTTGGATTGTCTTCCATTGAACATGGTCTTTCATAAGTTACGGTTTTAATATTTGTTTTTGATCTTTTAGAGTTAGGAAACAAATTCCATTGTGTTTTCCTTGTATAAGGTGAAGCATCAGTAAAGTTTAAAACCGGCGTTTCCAAATCTTTCTCTAACAATTCCTGTCTTTCTTCGAAAATAATAGACCTATATGGCAAAACACCAAATTTATAATTAAAAAATTTATCTATTGGTATACAAAGAAATGAATGGTCAAAGCCAAGTTCCATCCCTTTTTGGAATTGGATATTTAATTCAATATTTATATTCTTGTGATTAAGCATACTCTCAATCATTTTTGTGTATCCCTCCTTTGGTAATGCTTGAAAACTATCATTAAAGTATCTATCATCATCATTTGTCCTTATAGGTAATCTTGCCCCCACAACAATATTCAATTCCTTTGGTTCAATACCCCACATTTTTTTTGTATAAGGTCTAAAAAATAAATCCGCTAATTTATTGCCTAAATTAGCTTCAAAAAATTGATCTGTATTTTCAGGTGATATTCTTTTATTTCTTATTAAATCTAAAAAATTTTTAACCTCTTCTTGATTTTTAAATTTCCTACCATATACATCCTCAAGAGTTTTTTTATTTATAGGCAAAGAGGTAGTATTTCCATTTGGAAGTAAAGCTCTTACTCTGTGCTCATAAAAAACCCACTCTGTAAAGTTACTTAAGAATTTAAGTGATTTTTCATTTTTATTGCAATGTAATAAGTGAGGACCATATTTATGTATTCTCTCGTTATTAGCATTAATAAAATCAAATGTATTTCCTGCGATATGGTTTCTTTTGTCAATTATTTGAACTTGAAGATCATGTTCTGCAAGAATTCTTGCTATGGTTGAACCCGCTATGCCTGCACCAACAATTAATATATTTTTATTAAATAATTTATTCACAAACTATAATAGTCTATAAGTTATTTTATCAGATGTCTAAAGGTTTAATTATTGCAAGATATGAGGAAGATATTTCTTGGTTAAAGGCATATAAAAACTTTAATATCGTAATTTATAACAAAGGGAATATTATTAAAAAAAAAGAATTTAAAAAAATTATTAACTTAAAAAATGTAGGAAGAGAATCTCACACTTGGCTTTATCATATCGTCAACAATTATAATAATTTAGATGATATTAATATATTTCTTCAAGGTAAAATAGACGATTTAAATTGCATGGCTTTTCAGAATCCAAATTATTATTTAAAAGGATTAGACAAATATGGTTTCTCCGCAAGCAGGCTTGGTTTATTAGGACCACTGCACTGGCAATGGCATGTTGGAATTGAAAAAAATGAAAAATACAAAAAACAATGGGGAAACTTAGAAATATCTAGATCAAATATAGGCTTTAGAAATTTTGCCAAGAAAATTTTACCTAGTATTCCATTATTTGTAGCAACATCTTATGGAGGATGTTTTGCGGTTAAAAAAGAAAAAATTCTACAGCATAATATTCAATTTTATAAGGATTTGTTAGATGTTCTAAGCAAAAATAAAAATCCAATAGAAGGTCATTACATGGAAAGATTATGGTGTTATATATTTACTAAAAATAAACCTCTATTTAAATCATTTTTAGATGTGATTAAGACCAAAATTGAACGACTTTTTTATAAAAGATATTCAAACTTGTAATTAATTTCATAATAATTTAAATTCTTATTCAAAAATAAAGTTATAGTATATATATAAAAATCATAAAATAATAATTTATACATCATGGTATCTAGTACTCTAATACCAGTCATTTTATGTGGAGGCTCAGGTACAAGATTATGGCCTTTATCGAGAGATAGTTTTCCTAAACAATATCTTTCCTTGAGTACATCAAATAACAAATCACTTCTGCAAAATACTTTAGAAAGATTAATTGGCTTAGAAAATCTAGAAAGTCCAATAATATTATGTAATGAAGATCATAGATTCTTAGTTGCAGAACAATTAAGAGAGATTAGTATTAATCCAAGCTCTATTATGTTAGAGCCATTTGGGAGAAATACTGCTCCCGCAATTTCTCTTGCAGCATTAAAAGCATTAGAAATAAAGGAAGATCCAATATTATTAGTTTTATCATCTGATCATGAAATTAAATACGAAAAAAAATTTGTTGAAGTAGTTGAAGCAGGATTAGAATTCGCATTAAAAGATAAATTAGTAACCTTTGGTGTAGTACCTTCAAAACCAGAAACAGGTTATGGGTATATAAAAGCAGAAAAACCATTCCTACCAAATAAGATTGGAGGTGAAAAAATTGAAGAATTTATAGAAAAGCCTGACCTAAAAACCGCAAAAGAGTTTCTTAAAGATATGCGTTTTACTTGGAATAGTGGAATTTTCATGTTTAGAGCGAAAACAGTAATTAATGAAATGAATAATTTTTGTCCTGAAATAGTTAAGCAGTGTAAAGATTGTTTAATCAATAGTAAAAATGATCTTGATTTTCAAAGATTAAATAAAAGTTCTTTCACAAAATGTCCTAATGTACCTATTGATATAGCAATAATGGAAAAAACAACTAAGGGGATTGTTTTACCACTTGATGCTGGATGGAGCGATGTAGGAAGTTGGCAATCTGTCTGGGATAATTCCAATAAAGATGAAAATGGAAATTCTATTGTTGGAAAGGTTATCTTAAAAGATTCACAAAATTCTTATCTAAGGAGTGAATATAGATTAATAGTAGGGATAGGTCTCACAAATTTAGTTGCGATTGAAACGAATGACGCAATACTGATTTCAAATAAAAGTAAATCACAGAATATAAAAGAAATTGTTACTCTACTAAAAGAAAATTCATTCCCTGAAGGTAATAAACATAGAAAAATATATAGGCCATGGGGACATTATGAGTCGATTGTAGAAGATTCAAGATGGCAAGTTAAACTAATTAATGTAAAGCCAGGAGAAACTTTGTCACTTCAAATGCATCATCATAGATCTGAGCATTGGGTTGTTGTTAAAGGAACTGCAAAAGTTGAGATTGATTCTAAAATTTCAGTACTTAGTGAAAATCAAAGTACATACATCCCCGTGGGATCAAAGCATAGATTATCAAATCCTGGTAAGATACTTCTAACAATAATAGAGATCCAGAGTGGAGCCTATCTTGGTGAAGACGACATAATACGATTTGAAGATAATTATGGTAGAACTAATTAAAATATTTTTTTTTAACAATTATAGTTTTTTTTTTTTTAATGCCAAAAAAATATTTTAAAGTTTATTCATTAAGAAACTTAATAACCTTGAAACTTTAAATATATAGATATTATGTCAATTCAAATTAAAAACATATGTTGTATTGGGGCTGGTTATGTTGGAGGTCCAACAATGTCTGTCATAGCGGACAAATGTCCTAGCTTAATTGTAAATGTGGTTGATATAAATCAAGATAGAATAAATTCTTGGAATAATGAAAATCTTGAGGAATTACCAATTTTTGAACCAGGATTAAGTTCTATAGTAAAAAGATGTAGAGGAAGAAATCTATTTTTCTCGACAAAGATAAAGGAAAATATTTCTTGTGCAGATATAGTATTCATTTCTGTTAATACACCAACTAAGAAAAAAGGACTTGGAGCAGGGCAAGCCAGCGATCTTAAATGGGTGGAGGCATGTGCCAGACAAGTTGCAGAATTTGCTAATGATCATACGATTGTTGTTGAAAAAAGTACCCTCCCCGTTAAGACGGCTGAAGTAATTAAGGAAATTCTTGAGGACTCCCAAAACTTATTAAGGGGTAAACAAAAAAAGTCATTTGATGTACTATCTAACCCAGAATTTCTTGCAGAGGGAACAGCTATTAGAGATTTAGAGGAACCAGATAGAGTATTAATTGGAGGAGAAAATGAGGAGGCTATTTTAGCTCTCAATAATGTTTATAAAAAATGGGTTCCTGAAGAAAAAATATTGCATACTAATATTTGGAGTAGTGAACTTGCAAAAATTACAGCAAATGCTTTCTTAGCTCAACGTATAAGTTCCATAAATTCAATTGGAGCATTATGCGAGTCAACTGGGGCCAATATAGGTGAGGTTGCTCGTGCAATTGGATCAGATAAAAGAATAGGTTCAAAGTTTTTGGATTCTGGACCAGGTTTTGGTGGTAGTTGTTTCAAAAAAGATATACTTAATTTGGTTTATCTCTCTTCATACTTTGGTTTACCCGAGGTGGCTAATTATTGGGAGAGTGTTGTGAAGTTAAATGATTGGCATCAAAATAGAATTTCTAAATTAATAGTAACTAAACTTTTTGGAACAATCACATCAAAGAAAATATGTATTCTAGGTTTTGCCTTTAAAGCTAACACTAATGATACGAGAGAATCCTCTGCAATAAAAATCTGCCAGGATTTGTTAGAGGAGGGAGCAAATTTATTTATTCATGATCCACGAGTAAGTCTAAGACAAATAGAAAATGATCTTTCAAAAAAAGTAACAAATGATGACCATGAAAATTCCATTAAATCGGATATTCCTCAGGAAGCTATATGGCACTTTTGCGACAATCTTTATGATGCTGCTAGGGGAGTTGATGCGATAGTAGTCTTGACTGAATGGGAGGAATATACCAAAATTAATTGGGGGAAAATAGCAAAACTCATGAGAAAGCCTGCTTGGATATTTGATTCAAGATCTATATTAATTCGTGATGAAATTAAAAAAGTTGGACTTAACTTTTGGAGAATTGGTGACGGTTATAACGATAATTAGAAAATCAATTAAATCCATTTGGATTCTTTGATCTCCAATGCCAACCATCTAAGCAAGCATCTTCAATAGTTCTTGTTGGACTCCAATCTAATATCCTTGTTGCTAGACCATTATTAGCAATTACACAAGATGCGTCACCTTTTCGGGGTGATGAAAACTCATATGGGATTTTTATATTATTTACTTTTTCAAATGAATTTATCAATTCTAAAACACTTGTACCAATTCCTGTACCCAAGTTTAAGTTTAATATTTGGGGATCATTATTTTTTAAATATTCAAGGGTTTTTAAATGCCCTACTGCCAAATCAACCACATGTATATAGTCCCTAACCCCAGTGCCATCAGATGTAGGCCATTCCTGCCCAAATATCTTGAACATTTTATTTGTCCCAATAGCGACATCTAATATAATCGGGAAAATATTATTAGCTTTTCCAATAGGGTTTTCCCCTATCAGCCCTGAAGGATGAGCTCCTATAGGGTTAAAATATCTTAAATTTGCAATTCTCCACTCTTTTTTATTTTTATTAAAAATATCATTACATAAATTTTCTATTGCAACTTTAGTAGAGCCATAAGGATTAATAGGTGAAATTTTTGAGTCCTCTAATATTGTCTCATTATTATTAATTCCATATATAGTTGCGCTACTACTAAATACCATGATTTTACAATTATTTTTTTCCATAATCTTTAATAAGGTAATTGCCCCATTAACATTTACATCCCAATATAGAAGAGGATCTTCTACTGATTCACCAACGGCTTTTAAACCAGCGAAATGAATAACTGAATTTATTGGGTATCCAGAGTTTCTGGCTTCTAAAAATACATTTCTTAAACTAATTTCATCTCTTAAGTCTAATTTTAAAATTTTTATCTTATTAGAAAAGTCCAAATTTTTTAATTTTAAAATTTGTTTAACTTTTTCAAGAGATTTTGGTGAGCTATTTTCGAAACTATCAACAACAATAACCTTATAACCATTTTCAATCAATGTTAAACAAGTATGACTTCCAATAAAGCCTGCACCGCCAGTAACAAGAATAGAACTCATAATATTTTTTATGTATTTACTTATGATGTTAGAATTTTAGTTAATTTTTATAAATGTGTAAATTCAAATACATGAAAAATAAAGATAATTCATCCAATGAAAATTAATGTTTTAGTAACAGGTGCAGCAGGCTTTATTGGATTTCATCTTTGTATGAAACTAATAGAAGAAGGATTAAATGTAATTGGTTTAGATAATATAAATAGTTACTATGATATAAAAATCAAAGAGAGTAGATTAAATGAACTAAATAAGAAAGCAGATAGGGAAAAAAATTGGATATTTATTAAGGGTGACTTAGAAAATAATAATTTATTATGTGATATTTTTCAGAAATATAATCCAGAAATCATCGTACATTTAGCTGCTCAAGCGGGTGTTAGATACTCGATAGAAAATCCAGGGGCGTATGTAAATTCAAATTTAGTCGGTTTTGTTAACATCCTAGAGTGTTGTAGAAAAAAAGAAATTAAAAATTTCATTTTTGCTAGCAGCAGTTCGGTTTATGGCGGCAATACAAAAGTACCTTTTAATGAAAATGACAATGTAAATCATCCAATTAGCTTGTATGCTGCAACAAAAAAATCAAATGAACTAATAGCTCATGCTTACAGCCACCTATATAAGATACCAAGCACAGGATTAAGGTTCTTTACTGTTTACGGTCCTTGGGGTAGGCCAGATATGGCTCCTATGATATTTGCAAATGCAATACTTAATAATAAAGAATTAAAAATTTTTAATAATGGCAATAATTTTAGAGACTTTACTTACATAGATGATGTAATATTTGCAATTTCAGAACTTTTAAATAAACCTGCAAAGCCTAACACCAGCTTCGACAAGAATAATCCAGAACAAGCATCTAGTTGGTCTCCATATAAGATATATAATGTCGGAAGTAGTAAAAATATTTCAGTCTTAGATTTCATCGATCTTATTGAAGATGAACTTGGTATAAAAGCAAATAAAGTACTGTATCCTATTCAACCAGGAGATGTTGTAGAGACATATGCAGATACATCCGCTCTAGAAAGAGTAATAAATAACAATTATAAAACAAGCGTTAAGGAGGGAATTAAGAAATTCATCCAATGGTACAAGTCATTTTACTCTCACTGAATTAGGCAAAAATTAAAACTAAATAATTTTCGAGAAAATACTCATGATTATCTAGAAAATATCACAATGTTGCTCTTTTTCTAAAATTAGCCTTTTAGCAAGTCTTAGTTTGAAATTTTCAATCACCCAAGAAAATAAATAATAATATTTCATCATTAAATTCAAATTTCTATTTTTAAAGTAAAATTTTCTCAGTCTCAAAAATGCTTTGAATTTATTACTTGATCTTTGTAAATTAGATATCCTAATATAAGCTTGAATAGATCCAATCGATTTGGATATAATATTTTTATTTATCAAAATTAACCAAAGATTATAATCTTCTGGCCTTAAATCTGGGAAAATAAATTTTCCGGTTTTCATTGTGTCAACGATAACAGTTGATAAACCCATATAATTTTTTCTTAATACGTTACTATAGTTAACGACTTTAGGAGGGTAATATTTTTGACCAAAAAAGTTTTGTTTTGAAAAATAAAATCTGTAGTAAGGTGAATGAGTAATTCCTGGTTTACAACTTTTATGTACCCGAAGACTTAAATCTAAAAATTGATTTTTCCAAATATCATCAGAGTCTAAAAAAGCTATAAATCTTCCTTTTGCCTTTTTAATTCCAAAGTTTCTGGCAGAAACCACTCCATAATTTTTTTTTCTTGTGTACAACTTAAATCTATTATCTTTAGAAATAAATATATCTATAATTTGTAAACTATTATCTGAAGAGAAATCATCTATTATTATGACCTCAAAATCTTTAAATGTCTGATTTTCTATTGACCTTAATGTATTTAATATTGTTTTAGAGGCGTTGAAGCAAGGGGTAATTATAGATACTTCTATCAAAATATTTTAAAATTTATGTAATTATAAATCAAAATGGCGGCTAAATAAATTGAACTAATTTATTTTAATAAGTTTTTACTTTCATGAATTTGTTTGAGGAAGTACTTAATTATTATCAAATTAGATTATTAATATATTCATAATCTAATTTATAAAAATCCTTTAATTTAATTAATGAATTTTTAGTTAAGTCCTCTCTATTAAAAAGAGATTTATCAGTTTCTAATGAAATAGTTTTAGAAGGCCAATCTACTTTATTAATTAAAATGCTACTTAATTTATTTTCTATTTCACCTATTTTATATATTTCAATATTAAATTTTTGCGAATAAAGATTAATAAAATAAGATTGAGGCAACAAGTGTTTATCAATAGTTTCAATAGGAGAATTAACTAGCCTATCTATAATTAGCTCTACTTCATTAAAGTTATAACTTATAAATTTCAAAGGTTTTACGAAGGGCGACCACTTTATCTTTTTATTATTACTTCCTAATTTAAATTTTTCTCTCATAACAGAACAAAATCTATCTACAGGATCTCTTATAAAAGAGATTATCTTCTTATTTGAAATATCGTTATTAAATTTTGGTCTTTTAAACACTGCAGCATGAGGGTGATTTGGTCCACAATTGATTCTTAAATTATTAGATTTGATAATAATAGCTTTTATAAAACTTGAAGCAGATTTGGGTATGTCAAGATAAATATAATTTGAGTTTATATAAATAAGATTTCTCTTGGAAATTGTCTCATTTAATCTATCAATTATTTTTACATAATAAATTTTATTAGGTTTATCAAAAAATTTTTTTTCTAAATTCATATTTAATTTTGAAGTGTATATTATTTCAACAAAATCCTAATCTACTTTAACAGGTAGAGAATTTTCGATGTTAAGAACTAATTTAATTGTTTTGAAAAATATTAAGAAATCTAAAATTAGTGATCGATGGTTCAAGTAATATAAATCATAACTTAACTTATTATTTGAATCTTTAATTGACGCACCATATGGATAGTTAACTTGAGCCCAACCACTTAAACCTGGTTTTATAAGATGTCTCAATTTATAAAAAGGAATTTCCTTCTCTAAAATTATCTCAAATTCAGGTCTTTCTGGTCTTGGGCCAATTAAACTCATATCTCCCTTTAAGACACAAAACAATTGTGGAATTTCATCTAGTCTTGTAAGCCTTAAAACCTTACCAATTTTGGTAATCCTATTATCATTTCTACTAGACCATTTAACTCCATCCTTCTCAGAATCTCTTCTCATGCTTCTAAATTTAAAAATTCTAAATTCCTTTCCAAAATTACCAACTCTGATTTGACTATAAATAATAGGAAAGCCATCTTCTAAAAGAATTAAAAGAGCAATAACTACCATAATTGGCAATAGGCAAGAAAACATTACTAAACTAAAAAAAATATCCCCGAACCTTTTAAATCTTAAATAATTTTTCCTTGTTCTAAATTTCTTAGTTAAGGTTTCTTTTTTAAATATAAATGAAGGCATTCTTTTTAATTCCATTTCACACCATTGATAAACATCCATTATTAGTTTACCTTTCTCTTTTAAATCAACTAAATTATTAATTTGACTATCACTTATTTTATATAAATCATCAACAATATAAATCTGATAGTTTTTGATGTTTTTATCTATCTTACTAATATTTTTATATTCTAAAAAATCTATACTCTCTTGTGAAAAATTGAATAATTCAGAATTTAAAAGTTTAAACCGTCCATAATCACCAATAAAAAGGTATTTTTTTTTATATTCATATGACCCTAAAATAAAATTTATCAATATCTCTAAAACTAAAGTAAATATTGATATCAAAAATATTTTCATAGAATAAATTGAAAAACTTATATTAATGCCAAATATTAATATGAATAAAAGAAGAAAAATATTTAGAATAGAAAAATTTATCCCGGTTCTTAAAAAAGATTTTAAAAAGTTTTCAAAGGTAAATTTCTTAAAAAACTCATGATATCTATTATTTAAATAACTTAAAGTTATCCATAAAGGAATCCCAAAAAATAAAAAGTTTGTTCCTAAGAAATTTTGATGGTTATCTCCTAGATTAATTAAAAAAGTGACTAAATTAAAGACTAGAATATCTAATAGAATAATAATCAAATATCTCATTTTTCTAATGGTAAAAGAAGGCTTATCACTCTCTGGTAAAAATCTCATAAAATATATTTGTTAAATTATCAAAAAAAGATGTTGATATAAAAAAAATTATTGAAGTTACTTTATTTTAAATAAAATACATAAAGTTTCAATGATACAAATAGTTTTGTTAAAAAAATTTCTTAACACTATTGTCCTTAATTGATAATAAAAATTTATTTAGAAAAATTTAATTCCTTATAATAATTATAAAATTCACTCAAAAATGAAGTACCGTAATTTTAAGATGTACATTTATTAATGTCTAATAGAAGTAAGATTGCTCTAATTACTGGAATAACAGGACAAGATGGAAGTTATCTTGCGGAATTCCTTCTTGAAAAGGGCTACATAGTTCATGGAGTAAAACGTCGCTCCAGTAGTTTTAATAGCAATAGAATAGACCACCTTTATCAAGACCCACATGAAAGTGATCCTAAATTAATGCTTCACTACGGAGATTTAACTGACACAACAAGTTTGATAAGAATAATTAAAGATATTCAGCCAGATGAAATATATAATTTAGGAGCACAAAGTCACGTAAAAGTGAGTTTTGAATCACCTGAATATACTGCTAACAGCGATGCACTTGGAACATTACGAATTTTAGAAGCTTTAAGAATTTTGGATTTAACAAAAAAAACAAGATTTTATCAAGCAAGTACTTCGGAATTATATGGACTTATACAAGAAACCCCTCAGAGAGAAACTACTCCTTTTTATCCTCGCAGTCCCTATGGAGTAGCTAAATTATATGCCTATTGGATAACAGTAAATTATCGAGAGGCATATGGAATATATGCATGTAACGGCATTTTATTTAACCATGAAAGTCCAAAAAGAGGAGAAACGTTTGTAACAAGAAAAATAACAAGAGCTTTAACTCGAATTAATGCAGGCTTAGATAAATGTTTGTATCTAGGTAATATAGATTCCTTGAGAGACTGGGGTCATGCAAGGGATTATGTAGAAATGCAATGGTTAATGTTACAACAAAATGAACCTGATGATTATGTAATTTCTACTGGAAGACAAGCTAGTGTGAGAGAATTTATTGAAATTTGCGGCAAAAACTTAAATTGGAATAAGGATAAAGATTCAAACTCAATTATTTGGGAAGGAGAAGGTATTAAAGAAGTAGGTAAAAGAAGTGATAATGGTGAAATAGTAATCAAAATTGACCCGAGATATTTTAGGTTGACGGAAGTTGATTCTCTCTTAGGCGATTACTCAAAAGCAAAAAAGAAATTAGGCTGGTCTCCAAAAATATCTCTTGAGGAATTAATTAAAGAGATGATTGAAAATGATAAAGAAGAAGCCTCTAAAGAGCAAATACTTAAATCAAAGGGATTTAAGATATTTAATCCAGTATAGGATCCATACAAAAATAATATTAATAAATCAAAATTGACATTAATCAATAAGAAAGATAAGATATTTGTCGCTGGTCATCAAGGGATGGTCGGAAGTTCTATCTGCAGATTTTTAAAGAAAAAAGGTTATAACTTTATATTGAAGGAAAATCGTTTTTACTTAGATCTAAAAGATAAATATGCTGTTCAGAAATGGTTTGATACAAATAAACCTACAGTTGTGATAATTGCTGCTGCAAGAGTTGGAGGTATTTATGCTAATGAAAAATATCCAGTTGATTTTATTTTAGATAACCTTAAAATCCAAAATAATCTTATAGAACAGTCATGGCAAAGCAATGTTAAAAGACTTTTGTTTTTAGGTAGTAGTTGTATTTATCCAAAGTTTTCCAAACAACCTATTAAAGAAGAATATTTACTAAGTGGTAATTTAGAAGCAACAAACGAATACTATGCATTAGCAAAGATTACTGGAATAAAATTATGCGAAGCTTTACGTAAGCAACATGATTTTGATGCTATAAGTTTAATGCCTTGCAATCTATATGGACCTGGGGATAACTATCATCCTAAAAATAGCCATGTTATACCTGCCTTGATAAGAAAGTTTTATGAAGCAATCAAGAAAAATGAAAAATTTGTTAATTGTTGGGGGACAGGGAGTCCATTGAGGGAATTCCTTCATGTTGATGATCTTGCAAATGCTTGTATTTTTGCTTTAGAAAATTGGGATCCAAATCATCCAAATTCACCTAGATTTGAAAATGGGGAAACTCTTAGTTATCTCAACGTAGGTTCAGGTATTGATCAATCAATAAAGTCTTTAGCAATTGAAATTTCTAAAATAATTAAATTCAAAGGGGAAATAAATTGGGATCTGACAAAAAAAGATGGCACCCCAAAAAAACTTCTAGACACAAGCAGAATTAATAAACTTGGATGGAATAGCAATATATCAATTAAGGAAGGTTTAGATAAAACAATAAAAAGTTTCATTGAAGATTATGAAAAAAATAATTTAAGAAAATAAATATCCTATTCAAACATGAACTTATTAAATTTTTCAAAAGAAATATTGAAGAATAATTTCTCGAAATGGTGTTAAAATTCTAAAATCTAAAAATTATTTATTTTTGTGAAACAAGAAGAATTTTTCATACAAAATGAGTTAGATGAAAAATATATCTATAAATTAATTTCTGAAATGGAGAGAAAATATATTGCAGAAATATTGAATAATGGTTACGAAGCATGGCCTTTAACTAAAATTTCAATTTTTAGAGTTTTATCAAATCATTCCTCTAAATATATTTCCAAGAAACAATTAATCCCTAAAATATTTGTAAAATTTGTAAAAGCATACCATAAATACAAACGATTAATTATTCAAAACATATGCGCAATTAATTATGAATATGATAAAGAAATATACAAAAGTAAAAATATCTTTTTCTCAAGATCTTTATATCTTGATAGGTTAAAGTCAGGTAAATCTTTTGATAGAATAGTTGATCCGTTTTATTTAACATCTTCCGCAAATGTATCTTCTATAAAGTTTTATTTAGATAATCTTTTTTTATCAGAAGATCTTTATTGTAAGGGATTGAAATACAAAAAAAATATACTTCACAAACTTATTCCAGGAATTTTAAATTCTGAAAATATTAAATTAGAAAAAGAATGTATTTATTTTCTAGAATTATTTCTAAAGCAAAACAATCTTGGTAAATTAAATAAAATTATTTATTTTGACATTAAAAAATCTATAAATAAATATTTAAATGCAAAATATACCGCTAAAAAGTTTTTTAGAAAATTTAAGAATTTAAAAAAAAATATTTGTATCAGCATGGTACTTTTCTGATTCAATGGGTTTAATAGCCGCGGCAAATGAAATGCAAATTGAGACTATTGATATTCAACATGGTAAGCAGGGCAAATACCAAGCGGCATATAGTGGATGGAGTGCGATTCCAGAAAAAGGTTTTTTAAATGTCCCAAATTACTTTTGGTGTTGGGGAGAAAAAAGTGTGAATAATATCTTGAATAATTCAATTATTAGAAATAATCATTCCCCACTTTTAATAGGTTATCCATGGCCTATTTGGTATTCGACATACATATCAAAAAATAAAGACTTTAAGGAAAGTACCAAAATTAGGTTGCTTTTTACTATGCAGAAAAAAAAAGGAGACATCTTAAAAGAGCCATTAGAAGATGGATTAATTAATATTATAAAAAAATATAATGATACCTATAAAAATGGATTTACAAACGAATTTCATTTGAGAGTAAGATTGCATCCAAACAATCTAGAAGATAGCTATGAATATTTAAAAAAAAGACTAGGAGCTCTTTATAATTCGAGAATAATTAGTTTTAGTTCAAAAAGAGATGTTTGCCTATTTGATGATTTAAACTGGGCAAATTATCATCTCACATGTTTTAGCAGCTGTGCTTTGGAAGCCCTAACTTTCAATCTAAAAACTGCTGTTTATGGAGACCTAGCCTACGAAATTTACTCTGAGGAAATTCAAAATAATGCTTTAATTTACTTAAAAAATTGTAATTTTAACGAATTAACAGATTTCTTAAAACCCGATGTAAAAAAGTTTAAATCTTATTCTACCAAATATATTTGTAATAAATTTCCAGATCCTAACTTATTTAAATAGTAATTGATTGTTTTTAAACTATTATAATTTTATTAGTTTGATAAAAAGATGAATTCTTTAATTGAGAAAATAGATTTGGAACTATCATTATATGGATTTAGCGTACTACACCCAAAAGAAAGCGATGAAAGACAACCTTATATAGAGAAATTTCAAAAAGAAATGAAAAATATAATGATCGATTATTCTTCAGAAAACAAATAAAACGGGGGTGATCTATTTATTGTTAAAAAAGAGAATTTAACTATTGATAAAAATATAGAGCAGTATTTGGAATTCCATAAAAGTAATATTGAAATCCTGAAAAGAAAGAAAAATACAAAAGGTTACCATCTTTATACAATTTTTAGGACTTTAGATACCAAAGACTCTAACCATATTGCTCAAGTTCCCCATTTCGATAAGCAACCGACTTTAAAATTCATGCTTTATATTAACGATATTAATAAAAATAATGGTGCTTTTTGTTTATCCCCAGGAAGTCATAAATGGGTAGAAAATCTTTATGGTAAATATAGATATTTCCAAAAATTTAATAACTACGAACATATTTCAAGATCAATTCCAGATTCTATTATAAAAAGATTAGAACCAGTAGAAGGGAAAGCAGGTACACTAATAATTTTCTATACTAACTGTATTCATCATCAAGGTATTGTTAGTGAAGGTGATTGTAAAATAGTAAGATCTCATTACAGAAAAAAATTCTTTAATCTTAAATTTAAGTCAAATAGGTTTTGATTTTCAATTTTAAAATATATAAGGAATCAAAAATATAGTTATCTTATAATATATATTTCATAAGAAATAAATTTGGGGTATTTACTTAAAATAATAGGAAAATAAGAAAAAGAAATAGATTTAAAAACAATAATATAATAAAATATAGATTTTTTAAATTTTCTATTTTCTATTTTCTATTTTTTGTATTTAATTTATTTATTGTTAATATTCTTCTAGTGCTTCCATAAAAGAATAAATTAGATATTATTGAATCAATGTTAGTTAATAAGATAAAATTTTTAATTTTATTTTACCTTAATAATTTATTAGGCTTTTATTAAATAAACTAATTTTATGAATGTATTACATATCGGTAAATCTGATTTATTAGGAGGCGCATCAAAGGCTTCCTATAGAATTCATCAATCTATTAAAAATAATGCTAACTTATCAATCAAATCTAAGATGAGAGTTATTAAAAAGATAAGTTTAGATGAAGATATAATAAGTAAAAATAATCCTTTTCATAATAACTATTACCCGAAATTTATAACTTTAATAAACAAAATATATAGATACAGATTAAGAACTGAAAATCCTGTTATTCATTCAACAGCAATATTAAATACAGGTCTAGCTAAAGAACTTAACCATAATAAATTATCTAAAGATATTGATATTTTTCATTTGCATTGGTTAGGAGATATCACAATGTCGATTGAAGAGATTGGATCTTTAGCAAAACCAATTGTATGGACATTACATGATCAATGGCCATTTTGTGGCGCAGAACACTATGTTTATCTAGACAAGAAAAATAATTTAATCGATAAAAGATATTATGATAACTATTCTAAAGACAGTAGATTAGGAATTGAATATGGTAAGGATATAAACAGAATTACTTGGCTAAGAAAAGAAAAAAACTGGAAAAAAAATATCTATATCGTTTGTCCAAGTAAATGGATGACTAAATGCGCAAAGAAAAGTTCATTATTTAGAAATAACCCAATCTTTACGATACCAAATCCGCTAGATACTAAATCTTGGGCTCCTATAGATCAATTGAAAGCAAAGAATTATCTTAATATTTCCTCCTCAAAGAAAATTATATTATTTGGGGCCATTAATATTATTAACGACGCCCGAAAAGGGGCCAAATTACTATTTGATGCATTAAGAATTTTCAGGAAAATATCAACCCAGGATCTTCAAAAAAAAATAATATTGCTTGCCTTTGGTCAAGATCTTAAGGATATTAAATTAGATACCGATTTCCCAATAAGATTTACAGGTCATATAAGTGACAATAAGAAATTAAATATTATCTATTCTGCCGCTGATGTATTCGTTAATCCCTCGTTACAGGAAAGTTTTGGACAAACAGGCTCTGAAGCTCATTCATGTGCAACACCTGTTTTAGCTTTTAAAAATAGTGGGTTAGCTGATATAGTCGATCATCTTAAAACTGGCTATTTAGCAGAACCGTTTAATACATTTTCATTAGCTGAGGGTATAAGATGGATATTGGAAGATGAAAAAAGGAATAAAAATCTTGGAGCTAATGCAAGATTAAAGGCTTTAAAAAATTGGGATTATGCAATTGTTTCAAAAATGTATTCAAATCTTTACGAAAAAATTAAATTGAATCAAGAAAATAAAGAATAGATAAAAATCTTATGAATAACTCCTTATCAACTAAGGTAAAAAAACAATATGCACCAGTGTTAATAATTGCATTTAATAGATCTATCCATTTTCATAAAACATTATCTGCTTTAAGCAAAAATAAATTAGCAAAACAAACAAATCTATATGTGGTTGTAGATGGCCCGCGCAACAAAAATGATGAGGCTGCTCAGAAACTAATTTTCAACTCTATCAAGTTAGTAAATGATAAATTCGCAAATATAACTATTAAAAAAAACAAATCAAATAAAGGTTTAGCTGCAAATATTATTGATTCTGTTTCAAATATTATTAATGAGAATGGAAAAATAATTGTTTTAGAGGATGACCTTATTACCTCAAGAGGATTTATAAAATTCATGAATGATGCTCTTGAATACTATGAAAAAGTAAAAGATGTATGGCATATAAGTGGAAATAATATTGTCAGCAATGAAATGAAAAAAAATGATATTTTCTTATGGCGTTTTATGAATTGTTGGGGCTGGGCAACTTGGAAAGATCGTTGGCAATATTTTGAGAAGGATCCTAAAAGTTTAATAAAAACTTTTGATAAAGATATGATTTATAGATTTAATTTGAATGGCGTTGGAACGTTTTGGGATCAAATAGAAAAAAATGCCCAAAACAAATTAAATACATGGGCAATCTTTTGGTATGCAACTATCTTTAAGAAAGGTGGTATTTGTGTTAGTCCTTATTTTAGTTATATTAAAAATATTGGTTTTGATGGTAGCGGAACACATTTCAGAAAAAGTAAATCTGGAACTTATATTCAACCTTTAAATGAGTTTGGCGAATTTAAAGGAATTGATCAAATAACAGAGGATTTTACAGCTTTCAAAATAATGCAGAAAGCATACAAAAAACCTTTTTTAAGGAGAATATTTATTTCTTTAAAGAGAATTTTAAAAATTTTTTAACAAATAAAAAACTAATATTTAAAAAATAATTATTGATATTAAAAATATTTTAATAAAAAAGTTATATTTTCATATTGGTTACCCCAAAACTACAACTACAACTACAACTACAACTACAACTACAACTACAACTACAACTACAACTACAAGTACAAGTACAAGTACAAGTATTTAAGGAATATTAACAAGTATTAGTAAAAAAATAAGCTGTTTTATCTGGGAAAAGATGTTTTTAAGGCTACCAATATTGATCCTCAAATAAGTGAGTACTTCTCACACATTTCAAATGGGTATTTAGATGAGAATATTTATCAAAAAGCTAGCGAAATTATTTATAAAAAGCAGCTGATAATAAATTAGTAATTATTTATCACGAAAGACTAATTAGACCAAAAATCTTTTTGTTAATTGATAAATAATTTCCTCTTTTAAGTAAATATTTTGACTTAAAGATATTCATTATTACAAGAAATATGAAAGATTGGATAATATCCAGAACTAGGCATGATAGAGTTTTGATAAATGATGTGAAATTGATACTTTATAAAATTTTCATAAAAAAAATACTATCAAAAATAATTAAAAATAAGTAATTTTATAATATTTATTTTTAGATAATCATTCCTACCTTTCAAGACAAATAAGATTCGATTTTGACTTTTATTTCCAGGCGTGCAGAGATTAAGAGCCTGATAAAGAATGTTTTTGTGAAAAATATAGAAACTTTATTAAAGAAATTAATCCATTAACATTTAATTCAGATGATATATAAAATCAAGGCTAAATAAAATTAATATTGATTGCATAATTTACTCTATTAATAAAACCCCTATTGCAGAAATAGCTTGTCATATTATTAAAAATTCATTCAATAAAAAATTAGATTTTAGTGAGATATTAAGTGAAGCTAAAAATGTTGAATAAATACAAAGTAAACTCAATAACTCTGATATGTTAAATAGAAATAATGTTTCAGAAAAAGAAAAATCTTTATCTGATAAGGAATCTTGTCTTATCTCACATAGATTGAATCCGGATTATTAATTTAATTTAAATTCAATTTATTCTTTCAATAAAAAATTCTGCAAAGTCCAAGTCCTCTTTTTCATCTATATCAATTGAATCATTTCTAGACATTACGTAGGGCATTGAATTTTGGTAAAAGGTTTTTGTATCTTTTGCAAAAAAATTAGGCTTAAGAACATATATCGCACCATTAGGATGAAAATATTTTTTTTGATCTTGACTTCTTGTATTACCTGATATTAATGGAGAATCATTAAAAGGTGAATCCCAATCAATTACTTCATCATTTTCGTATTTCAAGGAAAAAGCAAACGGTACATGAAAGTCATATTCACAAGCAGAGAAAACTGATGTATCTTTTTTAATAGCAATATCTAAACATTCTTTAACGTGATAAGGCTTTCTAAAAGGACAAGTTGGCAACCCTAAGACAAAATAGTCATCATCTTTGCACCATTGTTTTATATTTTCTTTGACATAATCAAATATTTTTATCTTGTCTCCTGCTTCATCTTTACTTCTTTTATGAAATTCCAAAATATCAGAAGAGACAAACTCCTTTAAAATTTGAAAGTATTCTTCAGAATCACTAGAGAATATTACTCTATCAAAGCAATTAGATAATAAAAATGAATTTACAGCCCATGAAATTAAAGGCTTTCCATCTAATTTTGAAACATTTTTATTAGGGAATCTTTTTGAACCCGACCTTGCAGGTATAAACGCAACTTTTCTCATAATAAAAACTTACCTTAACTTATCAAGTAAATCTAATTATCAAGAAAATAGCTCGTCAACACTTTTTTTTATTTTTTCATATATCGAGATTATTTCATTTAGTTCTTCATGATTCAATGTTGGCATTGGCATCCTATCTCTATGACTCATAAGACCGGCAGCCTCTAAAAGAGCTTTATTACATCTATGCCATCCATATTTTGAAACTGGTCCGCAAAAAAAAGGATCTTCTAGATTTTTTATTATCCAATCCATTCCTTCATAATTTTCAGTATTCCAAAACTCCCAAAACTTAATCCCAATACGAGCATCAATTATTGAAATACCATTTAAGTAGCTTTTTAAACCATATTTCTTTAAAGGTAAAAATGTTTTTTTAGTACCTGCAAATATAGTTCTAATTTTTGGTTCTAAGTTAAGGACTAATTTAGATATATCTAAATTTTTTGCATCTTCTTTTATTGCAATAATATTATTTAATTCCCCTAAACGAGAAATTAATGTTTTAGGCCAGTTTATTTGTGTACCGTCAAAGCCAGATAAGAAAGGCATCTCATGAATGACCATTGGCATTCCAGATTTTTCTCCAATAATATTAAAATGTTCAAGTACTTGATCATCAGAAAAATACTTTTCTCTCATAATTAAAGAAATAGCATCACCTCCATTTTCTTTTGCGGATAATGCAAATTTAGTTGACTCTTGAGTAGAACAATGGATTGGATCAGCTACGATAATTAAATTAGTTTTATCAAGATTATTGACGCACTTAATACAAAAATTATTAAGTTTCATAATTTCATCATTAGTTAATTGTGAATATCTAGAGTTATATGCCATAACGTAAAAAACTTTCGCTCCGCCCTCAAATAAAAAATTAATATATTTTTCTATAGCAAAATAATCAATAGAAAAATCCTCTTTAAATGCGGTAAATATTGTATAAATAGGACCAGTTAGATATTCTTTAATGTTCATTAATGTATTATTTTTCATTTAATTTTCTTTTTAAATCAGTCTTTACCATACTACTTACTAAGTCTTTTATGGTAAATGAAGGTTCCCAGTTAGTTTCAAACTTTAATTTTTTGCTAGATCCAACTTTACCCTTCGTATCAGAAATACGGAAATAATCTTGAGAAACCATACATAAAATATTCCCTGTTTTTTTATCTATTACCCTTTCATCTAACTCTTTACCTTCAAATAATACATCAAAGCCCGCATATAGACATGCAAGCCCTATGAATTCTCTCAATGTAGTTAATTTGCTTGAAGCAAAAATATAAGGTCCTACCTTGTTTTTTTCTCCTAGTAATGCCATCCCATTTATAAAATCTTCTGCACTACTCCAATCCCTCGATGTATTTAAATTACCTAATAACATTGGTTCGCCTGAATCAACTTTAAGCCTTGCAAGGTTGTACGTTATTTTTCTAGTTACAAAACTCCTAGAA
>MDTB01093294.1_pt1 | contig 21475 bp, 11 predicted proteins | sample 811161 | NCBI WGS metagenome assembly MDTB01 (sample SAMN05326650, study PRJNA326480) | marine metagenome | isolation source: seawater | place: Mediterranean Sea | collected 2009
AATATGAAAGTGGGTACATTATTGGCAGAAGACCAAGTTTTTAAGGCCTTGTAGTAGTCTTTTTGGTGTTCTTCACTGGCGTGCCCTTCTGGCCAATTTGAGGCTGTTGTCGGCCATCCTGCTTCCATTATGACGATTTTAGCATCAGGTAGTGCCTCTGATACTTCATTAAAGAGCTGAATGGTGTAAGCGAGATCGGAATCGTCTTTTTTTCCGTGATTAAAGGGATGGATATGGATGCCGATGAAATCCAGTTCTTTTGCTACTCGAGCTCCATCATCCTTCCACCAGCCGTAATCATCGGCTACGGTGACGAGTTGAGTGGTTTTTGCTTTAACTTGTTTGATATACTTTAGCAAAGATTTTTCGGGTACCGTGTGGTCGTGCCAAAAGATTTGTGTTTCATTGCCAACACTGATAGCAACGACACTATCATTGAATTGATTTGCAAGGCGGATCGCATTTTTTACTTCGGCTTTATTTTTTTGCTTATTTTCTTTTAACTTTTCTTCCGGGATGGGTTGATTGAGCCAACCACAGCGTTCGTGATTGGATATTTCCGCATCAAGCCAAGCACCCAAAACGACCTTTATGGGTAGCTGATTATCCTCGATAACTTGAAGAACCATTTCTGAATTCTCCCCTGAATCATACAGACGGATCAGTTTGAAATCGTAGTCAAGTAGGATATTTAAGTCTTCTAGAGTTTGTTCATAGGTCGGGTTTTTTGCTCCGAAACCACGGTCTGGGTGTTGCCCTTTACGAAATCCGGAATAGGCGACCGCCCATTGTTCATCGAATACTAAGTTCGTTTGAGGCAGAGCTGGTGATGCACTGAGAACTGTGCTCATAAGTAAAAAGAGGATAAGTTTTTTCATAATTTTTCGAAAGTATTTTGTCTTTTTTTAGAGTCAATCCTCAATCAGTATCCGCCAGTTTTCTGTATTTAAACAAAGCGTTAGGAGAAAATAATTCAATAGTTCCTGTGGACTAATTGAGCCTTTGCTCTGTTTGTTTGATGTAGTCAGCCGTTTTATTGCACTTAGGATAACATAAAAATTGACTGTTCAAGTAATTATTATTCTAGCTTTCGGATTTCTGGTTGTTAATCTAAAAATATTTCAATTTAAGGGATTTTAAATTATGCGAGTTAAAGTGTACACAACGGGAAAAAACTCAGGTCAGAAATTAGAATTTGCTTCGGATTGTACTTTTGAGTCAAAGCCTCCCATTTCTGAATCAGGAATTCAAATATTTTTAAATCCTGAAAAACAGTTTCAAGCATTCATAGGGATTGGCGGAGCTTTCACCGATTCGAGTGCTGAAAATTTCGCACAGTTGCCAGAATCTTTACAAAATGAGTTTATTCGTGCTTATTTTGATAAAGACTCAGGAAATGCGTACCGTCTTGGGCGCATTCCGATTCACAGTTGTGATTTTTCTAGTGCGAGTCATACCTATATTGAAGAAGGCGATAAACACTTAAATACTTTCTCAGTAGAAAAGGATCAAAAATTTCGGATACCCTTGATTTTGCGGGCGATCAAAGCAGCGGGTGGTTCGATAACTAATATTGCTTCGCCCTGGAGTGCGCCCGCTTTCATGAAGTCGAATAATTCTATGCTTGAGGGTGGGGTATTACTAGCTGATTATTTTGAAGCTTGGGCACTGTATTATGCAAAATTCATTCAAGCTTACGAAGCTGAGGGAATTCCCATTTGGGGTCTTACCATTCAAAATGAACCTGCTGCTGTACAGAGGTGGGAGTCAATGGTTTATACGGCTGAGCAGGAGCGTGATTTTTTAAAGAATCATTTAGGGCCTACTTTGCTGGGCGAAGGTTTAGGCGATAAAAAGATTATCGTTTGGGATCATAATCGTGATTTGAGTACGCATTGGGCTAATACAATTTTCGGCGATACTGAAGCCTCTAAATACGCTTGGGGTATCGGCTTCCATTGGTATGAAACATGGGCGGGTGGTGATTCAATGCAGTCTAATCTTGCCGCTATCAAAGAAAGTTTCCCGGAGAAGCATTTGATTTTTACCGAGGGTTGCCAAGAAGGGTTCGCTTCGGATCAACTCTATAATTGGGATCATGCAGAGCGCTATGGAGAAGCAATGATCCGCGATTTTAATGTAGGCACGGTAGGGTGGTGTGATTGGAATTTATTGCTGGATCATCGAGGTGGACCAAACCATGTCGGTAACTTTTGCTTTTCTCCAATCCATGCTGATTTAGAGAACGGTACGTTGATTTATACGCCTAGTTATTATTACATAGGGCACTTTTCTCGTTTTATTCCGCTCGGCGCGCGAAGGATTAACGCAACAAGTAATCGAAGTTTTATCTTAACGACTGCCTTCCTTGACCCGGATGGAGAAAGCCTGACCTGTGTGGTTATGAATAAGAGCGAATCAAAGTATAGCTATCAACTGTTACTAAATGATAAATCCTCAAATGGAAAATCCCTTAGTCTTGAAATTCCTGCCCGATCCATTCAAACAATCGTGCACAGTCTAGTTGCTTAATAGGAGCAGTGAGCTAGCTCGACTAAAAACCAATCAATGATTAATCTAGTCTATAGTTATCTTACTGAGTTCGTGAGTTCCATTTTGCTTATCTTCTGTAATCACACAAAAGAGCCTTTGAGAGGTCGGTACATACCAATAAGTTGAATAAAAGAAATCTATGCTATTATTTTGAGGAGTAGCAAACACGACTTTTTCATTAAAGGGGGCTAATGCATCTTTTTTGTTAGTCAGTTTGACCGATTTACGTTGGTTTGGGTCAATTTTGATTTTCATATCTCCCAATTTACTGAGTACAGGTTTGTTCATTTTATTGTAAATGATAAGTGTAGACTCTGGGAAGACTTTCGAGCTATCCTCGATAAAATCATATTTAATTGGTTTATTAGGATCTCCAGTACCTTCTAGTAAAACGATAGTATTGTTGTTGTTTTTGGGGAACTTGATACTGAGGGTTGGATCTGGCATCACTTTAGTTCCCAATGGGGGATATTCTTCGTAAAAATGAATGACATTACTGTAGGGAACAGTGAATCGGTTGGTAACATAACTCTTAGTTAGGGTTAATTTTTGCACGCTTCCTTGGTCTAAAAACTCAAGATTACGAATGCCGTTGAGCTCAGTCAGGGTCATGATTCTAAATTGCTTTGCCTCTAAAGAGACAATGGAGACAACAAATAAAATAATCAGTCCGACAAGCGTAGTTTTAGATTTCATAGAGGGCATATAAATAATTTAAATTTCAGACTCATTTAGCCACCTAAAACTTACGATTTCAAATCTACGATTAAAGTCTTGGTTGTCGTCGGGGACATCCCAAACATCTATATTGTTTGAATCAATTAAGTCAATTCTTCTTTGGACAACGGCTTCGCACCAGGCCTTGGAAACAACTTCACCATTTGAGACAACATCTCCATATGTGCGGATGATAAAGGTGTCTGATCGTGGTGAAATATAAGGAGTCAACGGTCGCATTAAGGATGATTGCGTAATGTAACCGGGTAGACCGGCGTTGATATCTCCGTCAAATATTTCTGGAGAATCAAAGTCTGAGTTACCTATCCAATTCTGATTGCCCTCGTAAGAATCAAATCGTGCTCGCAGTGCCGTAGAGATGTTTTTCTTAGGAGATTCTAAATTGATCATTGAATCATCTATCGCGGTTTGTATCGCTCCTTTTTGATTGTACGGGAATCGTTCAGAAATTTCCCGATTAAAGAACTGTGATAAGGAGAGAAAAGGACCGCGTATTTTTACTTGTTTAATAATTTCTTTGGCAAGTTTTGCAATTTGGGAATCCTCTAATGAACGATAGTGAGACCAAGAATCTTCAATGATTTGTTGAGTCTGTCCTCCTGTGCTGTCCAAAGATTTGCCCGTGGGTATTGTTTGGCTGAGCACTGGGGTTAATCCAAGATTAGAGTCGTCAGACTGATATTCGCTAAAATCAGGATCTTCGTAAAGGATAGCTTTGTCGCGCAATGCAGACAGTTGACCAATCCAGCTCTCTTTGGATGTTGAATTAATATTAAAAGCACCATCCACCTCGATAAATGCAGCGATTTTATCGAAGATATCGAGCGGATCGACATTTCCTGAAGCGATTACGGAATCCGCTTCGTTCCTAGTCATACTATTTGGAACTTTGAATTTGTAATTCGTATTTGCCAGTTGGTTTTCTCCCAATTTCCATTCATTGAGTAGATTACTGATCTCTGGCATATCATCCATGAAGGGACCGCTAGGATAGGCTAAACCCGTAAAGAAATAACTGTCAAAGAGGGCTTCGTTGAGAAGGTAAGAACGATCTATAGCGTAGCCTTTGTAGGTAGGGTCAAGGTCTGAGATGCCATTGAGGGGGATGATCGGGTGAGCCCAACTGTTACCAACCGCCATATTAAAGGTTGGAGCCATCGGGCGTTCTTCCTTGCCAGGATAGATTAATTTACCGCCACTGTAACTATTGACAATGTTTTTTGACTCCCAATGCCAATGTTCGCCAGAAATATTTTTTCGTCCGTGATAGTACGCAAAATGGTCATAATCTCTGCCCAAAGGAGCGTGATCGAGCTGAGCGAGAGAAGTTAATGGGACTAGCGGTAGTTCTTTGGCTACAGATTTGTAAATTAATTCACCGTCTTGGGTTTTAAAGCCAATCTGATCGGTAGTGGGGTGTAAGTTAAAAATCTCACCTTGAATTTTTTTGACATAAATTCTAAACGGGGAAAGGGCTAGGGAGCTGTCACTGCAGTTATCGTCATAGTAATAGGTGTTGGCAGGATCGACAAAGAATGCATGCTTACCGGGTGTGTTCTTTTCTGTAAACCCTCGCATGTCCACATAAACACCAATTTTTGGAACATTAGAGCTGTCAATTCCAGAAAAATAACCGTTACTATCGATGATATTAGGTAAATTTTCTAAATTGAGCCCAGTGATTTCATCTTCAGATTCGTGGTAGGGTTCCTCTCCGACTGAGCGATTAGAATTGAGGTTGAGTGCCCCGACTAATCGGCGATCCTCCAGTTGGGAAGGTCCTCGACTTAAGTTCCATGCTGGGTTTGAGGTATTCCAACCGCCACCCATCGATAAAATACTTCTGAAATGGTAGTCGTCGGAAATTTTCATTCTGAAACGATCCCCTGGATTATGAGGATTGCCATTTGCATCTTTAATTAAGGTCTTCCATTTTAGTCTATTACTATTATTTATACCCTTATAATTGACGATTGGTGAAAATAAACCCATTTGATGCCCTCTTGGGTCATCGGTCGATTCAACCCATCGAGTGACGGTGTCCCAGCCGATGGGAACGCCTCCTTTATCGCCCCAGAGGTTTGCCCAAGAGATGCCGCCATTGCCAAGGTATTCAAAAAATTGTAAGCGTTCGTAAGCGGGAGGGTTATTAGGATTATTATTTTCTACAATACTTCTGAGTCGATTAATTTTAAATTCTCCAGCGGGAATGACTAATTCACGACCTTTTCTCCAATTATTAGAAGACCAGATGCAAAGTAATTCATAGCCTCGCCCAAATTGAAAAGTTGGCGCTTTTCCATCTTCAGCTCTTCCTAAGGATATGAATTTATCGCTTCCTGAGTGGAAAGAATAGTCTATGTGTGGCGGGGCGTAAAAGTATTCGAGTGATCCCTTGTTTTTGTCGATAACATCCATTACTAATTCAACATTGTAAGGATTCCATAGATAAAAATAAGGATTCATCATCATGTAGAGAATCTCTTCATTGTTGTTTTGCTCGTCGGCAATGTCATCGAGTAGACCACCGCCGGTATTCCCACCTGGACCACCAGGACCACCTGGACCACCTGGACCACCGGACGAGGAATCGAGATCAGCAATATAGCGTCCATTCCAAGTGTTCCGTCCCTTGAACAAGGAAAAGATTACCTGCTGTCTCGCTAAAACGGGAATGGGCAAATCGGCATACTTTGTTTCTGTACTACTAATTTTATGATTCGCTTCTTCCCAATAATCAGAAATTTTTATGTAATTTCGTCCGCTATCATTGCGAATTTTTTTGTACATGTTGTGGTAGCGATGTGCATAGTTCCAGCTTGCCCCGTTAATTCCTTGATATGTAAAAATAGGTTCATCGTCATACTCCATTGGAAGGACATCGTCGGTAAATAGCAGGCTTAAATCTTTCTTGATGCCTCCATTTTTTACATCGATGAGAAGTCCTTTATTGTATATGGACAAAGAGTGAAAGTTATTTTTGAGGACATCAGTATTTTCGACAGCGTCAGAGAGGGCTACTTCAGCGCTTGCGAAACTGAGTAGTTTATCGACTTGCTCGGAGATATCTATGGTATTTTCAAATCCCTCAATGGCATTCAAGCGAGGATTAGCCGCATTATTAGCATCGAGTACAGTTTCGTAATTTGTCTGAATAGAAGATTTTTTGTCTCCCGCTATTTTAGATTTTACGCCTTCATCTCCAACCCAGTAGGCATAACCATTTTCTTGATTATTGGCTTGAGAAATAACTTGTCTAGGGACGAAGACGTGATCAGATGTTTCTGCAGTTGTTCCGAGCGTTCCATCTCCGACTATTTGAACTGCATCGGGGTTTGTTTTGTTAAATGTTTTTGCATACTCAATTAATTCTTCTGGATTCTTTTCACTCATTGGAAGTGAAACAAGCCACTGTCTAAAGTTAGATGGTTTGCCATCGGAAGAATTTCGCTTTGATGAAGTTGTTTGATCGACTAGATTTCCGTCTAAGGTATCTTCACTATTCCAAACTCCTGTCCAGTGTGGTTGGGCGACTGAGTCAATGGTTTCCGTTTCGGGAAATTCATCGAGAATCCCTGCAGTTGCCGATATTCGTCTGTCAGGGCCCATCTCATTTTGAAGGTTGCCTAAAGCAAGTTTGAGTGCAAATAAGGCATTTTGTTTTGCTAAGGTCGAATCCTTATGTGCGTTGGCTACATTTGCATTAATCTGCACAAATGAAGACATGCTGAGAATAAGGAGGAGGACAAAAGACATCAAGCCCAGGGCTAACATCAAAGCAAAGCCTTTAGAGCGAGCGTGTTTGTCACACAAATCATTCGCTTGAGTACGGACGTGCTTAGGGTGGGGTTTGTGATCAGTAGAGCGAGCCGTCTCGGCACTCGGGTGTGAACCGAGAAAGTATCGGTCATTTTGGAGGGGCTTATTGCAGTCTGAGAGTGAAGGTTTGAGTTCTGAATGCATAAATCTGTGGGAATTGAGAGTTATGATAAGGACAGTTTTAAAAGAAAGTCTTAGTTGGATAGAGTGTAAAAAAATGGATAATATTCAGAGAATTAGTGATAAAGTATATTTGGTAGTAAGGCATTTGAAAGTAAAGCAAAGAGAAAGTATAGCAAAGTGGAATGGTAGTAAAGCTAATCGTAGCAAATCCAGTTTAAACCAATGTGTTGACCGATTTGGCTACCATGGAGCGGTACTAATTCCACAGATAGTTCCCATTAAAGCTAGGTATCAACTAAGATAACCGGAGCTATTTGAATGTCAATTGCAACTGTAAATTAATGCAACTTAAACTTATTTAGCAATCACTTACAACACAGGGTTGATTTGATTGATTTTGACTAATTGTCATACCTTTTATGAGATTACAGCTCAAAAGTGTGTGGTGCGTCGTGCTGTATCGTTTTTTTGAATTTTCGAATAAACGCTCTGAAGCATAATATCCAATCTCATAATTAGGAATTTTAACCGTGCAAATTTCCTCTGTGTCTTCGGGTTTTTGTATGCCGTCAAATCCACAAATAGAAACATCTTTAGGAACAGAAATGCCGCGTTCTTTCAGACCTTTTATTAGGTCATAGGCTTGGTGATCGGCAGCACAAAGTATGGCGCTAGCTCCCTCTTTAATTGCTCTTACTGCTAAATCAATACTAGCTTCATGTTCAATCATTTGATCGGGATGCACATTGATCATGTCGGTGGGCTGAATTTTTAAGCCTAGTTTCGTCATTTTTTCAAAATACGCACCTGCCCTGCGCATAACCCAACTTTGTAAAAATCTATATTTTTTTGAATAAAAAACAATGCGCCTGTGACCATTTTCGTATAGGTAATCTATTAAATAAGCGATGCCTTGGTAGTGGTCCACATCCACGCAATTGAGATTAACCGTGGATCGCTGTTCTACTGTGGAGACACAGGGGAATCGTAGGGCAAGGTAATCGACAATATTTTTAGGCAGTGGGTGAACGAGTAAAATTCCGTCCCATTGTTTACTGTAATTTGCCAGTAAATGTTTGTAATTGGGGGATAGGATAGAGGTCTCTGATGGGTCGACGAAGTGTATCGATAAATGAATTTTATGAATTTGACTGTATTCTGAGATACCCTTGAGGATACTCTTACCCGAGTTTTCATAATCCCTACGGTAATACTCTTCTAAAGTCGTACAAATAAGAACACCAAAGGTCTTTTTGGCTGATTTTTTCTTCGCATTATTACTGCGACTGGATAAATGGCGGTAGCCTAATTCGGCTGCTGTTTCAAAAACCTTAGCTCTGGTTTCTGGATTGATGCCTGGATGATTGGTAAAACACCGAGAAACCGTAGCCCTTGAAAGTCGTAATTTTTTTGCAATTTCCTGCTGTTTGACCTGTTTCATTAGAAGTTTTACAGTATCGTCTGTCTTTGGGGTAAATTAGGGGGTATTTTTAGAATTAGCTACTCATTGAACTTTCTTAATTTATCTTAATTATGAAGTTTAATTGCACTTAATTTCTATTTTAATTTCATCCTACAGCCAAGAGCTAATTTTTTAAAGAACTATTTTTACCATAAAAATAACGCTAGATGAAACTTCTTTTTTGTTTTAGACGAAGAAGGTACAACTTTGACGCTCTAGGGGCTTAAAAATTCTTTTTTCCGTAATTGACATAAATTATGCAAATCGGTGCAATTCGATTATGTTACGCTGTACATTAATCCCCATCCTATTTCTTTCTTTTGCTACTCACGCTCTGTCTGGCCATGGGACGACTCTGACCTACGATGCAGAAACGGGATATGGTTTTTTAGTGGATGGGCAGAGTTTTGAAGTTAAGGGTGTTGCCGGTGTAGATTATTTAGAGAAACTCAAAGCCTATGGAGGCAATACTATTCGCACTTGGTCTATCGATAAAAAGCTACTCGACGAGGCCCATGCACTGGGGCTGAAAGTTGTTGCGGGTATCTGGATTGAACACATGCGTCATGGTTATAATTATGAAGCGGATGATTTCATCAAAAAACAACGACTGAAGGTAAAGAAGATAGTGCGTCGTTACAAAGATCATCCCGCTTTGCTCGCCTGGGGTCTGGGTAACGAGGTAGAATTGCATGTGCCTGAACATTTACTGCCCACGGTTTGGGGCGAGATGAATACCCTAGCCAAAATCGTAAAATCCATTGACCCGCATCATCCGATAATGACTGCCGTAGCTGGTTTTGATGCAAACAAATTAGAAATGATCGATCGTTATTATCCAGAAATTGATATTTTGGGAGTGAATGCTTACGGTTTTTCTCAAATTGTTGGGAATTTGCTTAAGGACTATCGATGGGAAAAGCCGTATATGATCACTGAATTTGGTCCCATAGGACATTGGGAAGTAGGCAATAATAAAAGTGAGTGGGGCGTTCCCTTAGAAGAAAGTAGTCATGAAAAAGCTCAACGCTATTTGACTGCACATGTTAATGCAATGGATGTTGCCTACCGACACTGTGTAGGAACCTTTCCCTTTTTGTGGGGACACAAGCAGGAAATTACGACTACATGGTTTGGAATGTTTTTGCCCAATCAAGCCCGTTTGGAACCAGTGGATGCCATGGCCTATGCTTGGAAAGGTCGTTATCCCACCAATCGAGTGCCTGAGATTCACTCCTTGGAATCGTCCGCCCGTTTGAAAAGGGTTTCTGGCGGTTCGGTTCACTTTGCTAATGTTGAAGTGATTGATCACGAAAAAGACCCCTTGAGCTATCGATGGGAAATTATGGAAGAGAGTCAGGCAAATACAGTTGGTGGGGACTATGAAGAAATGCCTAGCACTTTCCCCAGGCTGATTCTTGAGAATAATGGAGCAGAGTTAAAATTTAAAGCACCGAAAAAAAGTGGAGCCTATCGTTTATTTGTTTATGTTGAAGATGATAACCAAGGGGCGGCGACAGCAAATTTTCCTTTTTTCGTAAATTAATAATTTTATACAGTTTAATTTAATATGAGTACGACACTAGAATCCAATAAAGAAGAAATAGAGCAAAGAAAAATTATGGATTATACTTTTAGAGAAATTGAAGGTGAGCGATTTGTTTGTATTGATGATTTAGAAGCAATTCCGACATTTTTTGTCTCCATGGTCAGTGCAAAGGATCATTGGTTCTTTGCCGCAACGAATGGGGCACTGAGTGCAGGCCGTGGTTCACCTGAGCGCGCTTTGTTTCCGTATTACACTGTTGATAAAATTATAAATAATGCCAACTGTACGGGCCCTCAAACTCTGATTAAAGTAAACGATAAGGTTTGGGAGCCCTTTAAACTATCCAGTGAGCGATGCTTCTCTATCAGCCGTAAAATATACAAAAGTATCAATGGGGATACTTTAATTTTTGAAGAGAGTAATCTAGACTTTGGATTAAAATTTTCTTACACTTGGTCTACCTCCGAGAAGTATGGATTCGTCCGCAAATCGAAATTAGTTAATTTAAAAGATGAGGCGTGTGATCTCGTCGTTATCGATGGACTAGCTGACTTTTTAGCTTCTGGTGTTGATGATCGAACTCAGCTTGCCTACAGTTGTTTGACCGATGCATATAAGGTAAGTGAGCTCGATACAGAAAAACAATTACTTGTGCACCGGATGGTAGCCAGTTTAGTCGATGAGGCGATTCCCCTTGAGTGCTTAAAAGCAACCACACTTTGGTCCTATGGTTGGGAGGATGCATCTATACTAATCAATCAATCTGCAGTTGAGCCTTTTTTAAAGAATCCTGAGGTAACTGAATGTACTTTTACCCGAGGCAATCGCGGTTGTTTTTACAAAGCAGGTCAATTAAAACTTGAGGCTAAAGCTACTGAAACTTGGGCAATTGTCGCCGATATCGATAAGACTCAAAGTGCTGTCGCTAGATTGAGTTCTGACCTTTCCGATAAGGGTGCCTTATGGCAATCCGTTCAGGCAGATATCCTGAAAGGCAGAGAAGCCCTCGAAGCGCTTATTCAAGCTTCCGACGGCTTGCAAGTCTGCTCGGAAGAAATTGTTTCCACATACCACCGTGCTAATGTCTTATTTAATATCATGCGCGGCGGAGTATTTGCCGATAATTATCAAATTTCTAAAAGTTTGCTCAAACAACATTTGAATCAGCACAATAGAACATTGAGTGCCGATTCACTAGCTTTGATCGAGGGACTTAATGATTCTTTTACTTACAATGAATTGTCTGCGCTTTGTGACTCAAAAAGTAACGATTTTGATTTAAAGCGTATTTGTTACGAATACCTCCCCTTAGTATTCAGTCGGCGTCACGGAGATCCCAGTCGACCATGGAATCGCTTTAAAATTCAAACCGAGGATAGTCAGGGCAATCCGATCGTCGGATTTCAAGGAAATTGGCGTGATATTTTCCAAAATTGGGAAGCCTTAGCTTGGAGTTTTCCTTATTACAACGAGGCCTTTATTTATAAGTTTTTAAATGCGTCCACGGCTGATGGTTACAATCCCTATCGAATTACGGATAGTGGAATTGAATGGGAAGAGCCCGATCCTAATGACCCTTGGGCATCGATTGGCTATTGGGGTGATCACCAGATTATCTACCTTCTCAAACTGCTCGAGTTTACCGAAAGTTTGAAAACAAAATCCTTCAACAGGCTCTTGTGCGAAGATCATTTTGTCTTTGCAGATGTACCCTACGAAATTAAGGATTTTGATTTTCTCGAAGTTGATCCCAACCATTCCATTCACTTTAATGAGGCCAAGAGTGCTGCGATCTTGCAACGCTATCATGCAATTGGAGCAGACGGAAAGTTAGTCCATGATGCGCAAGGCCAAATTGTCCGCGCCAATCTCTTTGAAAAACTGTTCATCCCACTAGCAGTCAAGCTCAGTAACTATGTGCCTAATGGTGGCATTTGGATGAATACCCAGAGACCTGAATGGAATGATGCCAACAATGCATTAGCTGGATTTGGACTGTCTATGGTAACCACGTATTATATCCATCGATATTTAGAGTTTTTCGAGATGCTTTTAGAGCGCGCTGAAGTGGAAAATTTACCGTGTTTTGACTCCCTAAAGACCTTGTTAGAGAACCTTTCAGCTGTTTTTTCCCAAGAACCAGAATCTTTTAATCAAGACGGGCACTTGCTCTATAAAGCAGTGAAAGATCTAGGGCTTGCGGGTGAGCAGTATCGCTCGCAAATTTATGCTGGGACATACGGTGCGAAAGCATCGCTTTCAACAGCGGAGTTAAAGGAATTTTTGGTCAATGTACGCAGACATTTAAAACAGGCGATTCAAGCTAATCTCAGAAGCGATGGACTCTACCACGCTTACAATATTTTGCACATCGATCCCAAAGAAAAGATTGCTTCAATTGAGCACTTAGGACCTATGCTTGAAGGACAGGTCGCCGTACTAAGTTCTAAGGCAATTGCGGGTCCTGAGGCCGTAAGTCTGTTAGAGGCACTTAGGAAGAGCCCCTTGTTCTGCGAGCAAAGAAAGAGTTATATTCTTTATGCGGATAAGCGACTTCCTGCCTTTTTGGACTACAATAGAATTGAATCGCATACAGCGAAAGCGATCCCTCTGCTGGCAGTTATGATCGAGCAAGGTGATAAGCGAATTATTGAAGTCTCTCCCGATGGGTGTTATCGTTTTAATTCGTCGATTAGAAATCGTTTTGAATTAAAAGAAGTCCTCGATCAGTTATCTAAGGATTCAAGCTTCAAGTCGGCGATCGCAAAAGACGAACAAGCCTTGTTTAATTTGTATGAAGCGACTTTTAATCACAAGGCATTCACTGGGCGCAGTGGTTCAATGTTTGCCTACGAAGGACTGGGAAGTATTTACTGGCACATGGTATCAAAGCTCATGCTTGCCGTTCAAGAAATAGCCTTAGCTGAAGCAAATTCGGAAAGTTTTAAGGCTCTTGTTTCTGCCTATTATGATGTTCAAGAAGGTCTGGGATTTAGAAAGAAAGCTTCGGAATATGGGGCTTTTACTGCTGATGCCTATTCGCACACCCCATCTTTTGCAGGAGCACAACAACCTGGTTTAACTGGTATGGTCAAAGAGGGCATCATTTGTCGCTTTAATGAATTGGGAGTCCGCTTTAATCAAGGGACGATTGTTTTTAGGCCAGAACTATTAAAGCGCTCGGAGTTGCTTACAGAGTCAGTTTCCATTGAGTGTATGCTTGCTAATAGCCAGACTCATAGGCTAGAAGTTCCCAAAGACGGTCTTTTGTTCACCATTGCTCAAGTGCCCGTTCTTTATATGTTAACCGATACCAATGAAGCCTCTATTGAAATTGCTTATGTAGATGGACGAGTCGAAAGACTGGAGGGGGATGTTTTAAATCAGGAAATCTCTGAATCTTTATTTTCTAGACAATCAAAAATTCTTAGTGTTACTGTAGAGCAGCCTTCACAGCGCTTTATTGACTAAACTTTACCCCTTATATTTATGGAAAACCCCAATGCCCCTATACTTAAGTTAAAAGAAAAAATTGCTTACGGAAGCGGAGATTTTGCTTCGAATCTTTCCTTTCATGTGATCAATGTATTCCTCATGGTCTATTTGACCGATGTGTTCGGTTTGAATGCAGCCGCAGTTGGTTTAATGCTCTTTGTTGGTGGAATCTGGGATGCGGTCAATGATCCAATGATGGGTGCTATTGCCGATAGAACGAATACTTCAAAGGGCAAATATCGCCCCTATTTAAAGTGGTTTGCCATCCCCTATGGCATATTATTCTATGCAGTCTTTGCCACTCCTGATTTGAATGAATTTGGAAAACTGATTTTTGCTTGGACAACATATATATCCATTAAAATGGTGTATACGGCTATTAATGTGCCTTACTCAGCCTTAATGGGGGTGATTTCGCCAAACTCTGACGATCGGGTATCCTTATCGACCTTTCGGTTTATGGGTGCTTTCAGTGCTCAATTATTGGTGGTTCTCTTAACGCTTCCTTTAGTTGAATTGATCGGGGATGGTGATCAACAAAGAGGTTGGTCTATGACCATGGCAATTTTTGCAGTTTTATCCGTGTTGATGTTTTTGTTTTGCTTTAAAAATACGAAAGAGCGAATCAAGCCACAACCTGAGGAAAAAGTGCACCTCAAAGATGATTTAAAATTTCTCTTAGGCAATGTTCCATTTTTAATTATGGCTGTTGCCGGTGTCTGCACGCTGGCTAATGTAGCTATTCGCAATGCGGTGACCGTCTATTATTTTAAATATGTCATTGGAGTAGGGCAAGAACCCGTATTCTCGCTGCCCTTAGGTTTATTCACCCTTGATTTTGATATTACCACTATCTTCATGACCACCGGATCGATTGCTTTTCTCGTTGGCTGTGCCTTCAGTGGGCATGTTGGCAAATGGCTGGGCAAGCGCAATGGGTTGATTATTCTGACGCTTTTAAATGCAGTAGCTGTCATCACTTTCTTTTTCATTCCGCCCGAAAACATAAACTTAATTTTTGCTCTGAATATCATTGCCAGCGTCATTGCTGGACCGACACCAGCGATTGTCTGGGCATTGTACACCGATGTTGCTGACTATAATGAGTGGAAATTCAATCGTCGTTCAACGGGCTTGATCTTTTCTGCGACCATGTTTGCTCAAAAATTTGGCTATACTATCGGAGCCTCAGCTGCAGCTAGCTTACTTGCCTTTTTTGGCTATGTTGCTAACGAGGTACAAACTCCAGAAGCGCAGAAGGGTATTCTCATGATGTATTCTCTCATTCCTGGTGGGCTAGCCTTAATCAACGGGATCATCTTGCTCTGGTTCCCATTGACCCAGAAGCAGACCGATACAATTCAGGCTGAGCTAGAAGTGATAAGAAATCGCTAATTATTTCTAATTACTTGCTATTTTTTCAAATTTAATTAGATAAAAATTCAACTTTTTCTACTTTTTCCATTTTATTCATATGAAAAAACTATTCTCTTTTATCTTATTTTCTTCGGTCGTCCTGCCACAATTGATGGCTTTTGATATCTATGTTAAGACAACTGGATTCAGTACGCCGTACTATCAATTTTACCTCGATGAAGCAGGTACACAGCTATTTGATATCACAGCAGGTGGATCAGATAACCTTGTTTTAGGCAATACCTACACCTTTACACGTATTGATTCTGGGCATGCGTTTTATCTGTCCGATCAAAACGCCTGGCGTTCCGATTTAAGCGCAGATGCAAATATTGGATTAGCTGGAGAGGGCTCACGCACCTCAGGCATCAATTCTGGTGAGTCACTTACATTGTCCATCAATTCTGATTTTGATCCCAGCTCAGAAGCGTTATATTATTACTGTACCGCACATTCATCCATGGTGAATGGCTTCACATCTGTAGTTGTACCTGAACCAAGCACTTATGCACTAATATTGGGTGTAGTTGCTTTGGCTGTATCGTGGATTCGCCGCAAATAGTGAGTTCATATTTGAATTAGCTAGAGCTCTTGTTCAGAACTTAAGGCGATAGCCTTTAAAATGCAGGCGATAGCCTTTAAAATGCATCGATAAAATGCATGATTACTTGAATGACTCATTCAGTATTATTTGTGTTCATTTGGCTATGCATTCAGTAAAAAGTTGGATAGCGGATTGATCAAATCAGTCGCCTTTAACCAATTTGGCTCAGTCGGGTACATATCAGTCGAGTACATATCAGTCGGGTATATATGAGTCGGGTATATATCAGTCGGATGCTTAGGTCAGCCAGTTGCACGCAAGTAGCCTGTCTTTATTTGAATAAAGCATTTAGTTAGGAGCCTTAAAGGGGCTGAGGGCACTGCAGAGGAGACTGCAGAGTCTTTGATTACAGTGATTTTAAGAAGGTAATCAACTTATTGCGATCTGATGCAGACATTGTTCTGAAAGCTTCTTTTGAGGCTTCAGCTTCACCGCCATGCCAAAGAATGGCTTCTTCTAATGTTCGTGCACGTCCATCGTGTAAGTAAGCTTCATCGTAGCTCACATATTCGGTGTATCCGATATTCCAAAGTGGCGCTGTTCTCCATTCTGAACCCGATGCAAGTCCTTCGCCCATATTATCAGCAAGTCCTGTTCCCATATCATGCAAGAGAAGGTCAGTATAGGGATGAATGGTTTGACTCCTAAGTTCCGTTAAAGGATGGTAATCGCTTGTTTCGATTGTTTCCACGTGGCAAGCGACACAGTTTGCTTGAGTGAATAATTGCTTACCTTGAATAACATCAGTATCATCAAAATCTCGTTGAGGCATAAGCGCGAGTAAGGCAACATAGCGATACATGAGATCGAGTTCAGCATCGTTGATTTCTAGTGATGGGGCAGTGTCTTTGAAGTCAATCGTTGGGTAAATGGTGGTATTCACACCCATATCTGTATTGAGGGCGCTGGCAATATGGTGTCTGAGTCTAGCTTTAGAGGCTTTATAACCGAAGCGACCGAGACGAATTTCCCCAGTCTCAGGATCATTCAGTGCATTAATACGGCCGGATATCCCGTCATTATTTATATCATTAGGATCGGATAAATCGACTATAGTTTGTTCATCAATGGCTTCTAAAAGGCCAAGTCCTACCAATTGAGGTGCGGAGCGAACTGAGTAGAAATCAGGGGCTTCACCTCCAAAAGTATAGTTAGGTTTTCTTAATGTATACGGAGTGCCATCGCCATAGCTACCAGGAATTTCAGTGTACGCAGCTCGGTAGGCTGTTTTTTCAGCACTACCAGAAGTTGACTGTACTTGTAATACAGTTCCTAAGCTTGGATGTATTGTAGCACCAGCATCAACACCGACTCGGACGATAGATTTCGTCATCAAATCACCCGGATCATTGGGGATCGCGCGTCCATTATTTGTGTGGCAAGAGACGCAACTGGTATTAATGAAATCAGGGCCGCGCTTTCCTACATGTGTGGAGAATATATCATTGTCAGGTTCAGAGTGTGAGCCATCTTGGAAATCTGTATGGTGCAGCCGTCTTCCATCCATGAATTTTTGGGAATTGATCGGTGCAAGGTTGTAGGCCATCTGCTTGTAGGCACGTTTTGGCTCTGCTGAATACTGGGTGTGATGGGTTGTCAATCCTCCGAGCCAAGCAGATTCAGGCAGTGGATAGGAGTCAGCTAGGTGAGCTTGAGCACCTTTAGGCAATGGATGGAGGGCGGATTGCTCGCCATGGGAATATGTGTAGTCGTACTTTACGGATAAGTCCTTTTGCGCATACCAAGGTTGTAATCCTTCACCTATGACGTACAAAAATGCAGTTCCGTAATAATTAGACCTTCCTTTATTCGTAGGAGGTAGACCGAAAACACTTAATTCAATTTCCATGCGGTCTCCAGCTTTCATAGCTTGACCAGTTTTGGGGTTCCCTCTGAAAGTGTAGGTGTATTTACCAATGGCATTAGTATCAATATCTGTACCATCAACGGTTCTATGACCTCTTCGTCCCGCTTCTGCAGTATCGCCAGGCCCTTTTGGATTATAATTGTAATAGTAATTGGCTACGGTCCCTGTCCCTAGGTAAAAAGTCCTCATTTCAGGTGCAGCTAATTCATACTGAAAGGTGCTATTAATGGTAATTGTATCTTCTAATGGTGTACCGACCCATTCTGCTTTTCCTACACGATCTATAATTTCAAAGTAATAGGCACGGCCATTCCAATAACTATCCAGATAAATATCATAGAGTGCTGGGCTAGAGGCTATTTCTACTTCTCTTGCATGGCGTCCACGTCCTCTATCAGAAACGTATGTATAAAGAGCTCTATCGGTATCAATGCTTGTTTCTGGTTCTAGTGTTGTTGTGGCGTCATGTAAAGCGACAAGAGTGATCGATTGTGCAGGGGTCGCAGAAAATAGAGTAGCGCTAGGGTCGGTCTCTTCTTCAGAGGTGTAGGCAGCTATTGCAAAGTAGTAAGTCGTCTCGGGTATTAGATCTGTAACGGTAACAGAATTTCCATTAGTCACATCTATAATTTGATCTAAATTACTGGAATCAGTTCCATAATACACGCGGTATCCGACGACAGTAGGCGTGGTACTAGGATTCCATGAAATAGATATGGCGTTTTCAATTAGGCTCTGGCTAGCACTTGCATCTGTGGGAGCAAATAGTTCATAGGTAGGCTCAACCACACGGATAAAACGACTCGCTTGATCCATGGTCATGGTAATGGTCTTTGTGTTTCCATTACCCATTACGTTACTTCCATAGTCAGTCCAATCTACCAAATTTGAGGATTCTTTTATATCGTATTCGACACCGTTTAGTGAAGGAAATGAAATCTCCGTGACTCTTTCTGGAGTCAGTGAAACAACCGTTTCCTCGCCTGCTACTGTTGAATCATCGGTCACGCGCACATTCTGAAGTACGACTGGATTATCTCGATCAACTATATAAAAAATGAAGGAACTGAATGTATTGCTTCCTTGAGAAGGGAAAGAAATTGAATATTCAGTTGGAGTGGTTCCATTAATCACCACCTCTGAGGTATTAAAGTATGGATTAATGTCAGGATAGGGATTCTTTTCAAAACGAAAATACACATTTGCAGAATTTGTACTTGAAGGAGTCGTAGTGCCACCAGGACCACCAGGTCCACCAGGTCCACTAGGTCCACTAGGAGGATTACTAGGTTCTGTTGATCCGCCTCCTTCCTCAGCCATATAGGCTGTGAAAGTAATGGTTCCACCATTTGAAAATGTCAGTGGATACATATCGGCCTCAGTATTATAGAAGCCATCCCATTCTGGGGCACCGGTCGGGAAAGTAAAAACATCATTATTTTCACCACTCACATAGGTTCGAGAGGCACCATCTTCAAAATCATTCCATACAGCTAATGGATTTTCTTGGCTATTAATCGTTTTCACGAGGCGATATTCTTCGCCAGGCTCTAGGGTATGGAGCTCATGTCGAACAGAGTTCCCGTCTCCTTGTCCAAGGCTTCCTTCGTCATTCCATACTCCAGCCGTCGTGCTTTTTTGCAATTGGTAGTTTTGTCCTGAAGCAGTGTCCCATTCAACAATATCTTTGATTTCAATGGATAGGGATGCGGGTAAGTTTGCCTCGCAAATTGGCTTAAAGCTTATAAAAGCTAAGCCAGTACACATAAGAAGGCATAGAGAATAGATAGAAGGGATAGTAGAAGGGATTGTTTTCATTTAAAATTCTTAACTTTGCTACAGTGTCTAAAATTAGTACTTCTTAAATTAAGAGATAATGAAAGAATAGTCCTAAGAAAAGATATCTTTGGAGTAAAAGTCTCTATAATGTAACAAAGATTAGAGTCTTGGCGACTAAATTTTGCATAAATTTGCAATTAAATTTTGTCCGAGCAGTCTTCTTCAGCTTAAGTGCTTTGTATTGAATTATTTGCTGGATTTTATGGCAAAGGGCAGAGGCTTTTTCTTTAGATTCTATTGATAAGCCATATTTTGGATGCCTTGCACCTAATCCAAATCAATATTGAAACAGACATCGAATCAAATGTTTTATTTGGTAAAACCAACAAAACTCCAAAAACAGCCCTCAAAACTTTGGATTTTTTTGGACCGAATAAAATCTTTTTTTACGGTAAGCTCTTTATTAGCCCCCACCCATTTTTTTGAAAACACAACTCTCTATTTTGCAAGATATTCTTTGGGGAGCGTCCTTTCAAAGTTTGGCGGTTTTCGCTTTATTTTTTGGGATCTTGTTTTAATAATAATTCATAAACTTTATGATTCGCCCATTACTATTATTATTTTTGATTAATGGTTTAACTTTAAATGCTCAAGTAGTCACTTGGGGGGATAGTTTGCGTGGCGACTCAAGTAGCGTAGCCTCTGAATTATCTAGTGGGGTTAGTACTATTTATTCTACTTCATATACTAGCCATTTGGATCAGGGTGCCTTTGCAGCGCTAAAGGAAGATGGCTCAGTCGTTACTTGGGGTGATGTAAATTATGGAAGTGACTCAAGCAGCGTAGCCTCTCAATTATCCAGTGGTGTTAGTACTATATACTCTAATCTTTATACTTTTGCTGCACTTAAAGACGATGGCTCAGTCGTCACTTGGGGTATTAGTTCTTTTGGAGGCGATTCCAGCAGCGTATCCTCTAAATTATCCAGTGGTGTCAGTACTATATTTTCTACTCGCAGTGCCTTTGCAGCACTTAAAGATGATGGCTCAGTCGTCACTTGGGGATATAATAATGGGGGAGGTGACACAAGCAGCGTATCCTCTGAATTATCCAGTGGTGTCAGTGCAATTTATTCTAATGATAGTGCCTTTGCAGCGCTAAAGGAAGATGGCTCAGTTGTTACTTGGGGTGATGTAAATTATGGAAGTGACTCAAGCAGCGTAGCCTCTCAATTATCGAGTGGTGTCAGTACTATATTTTCTACTCGCAGTGCCTTTGCAGCGCTAAAAGATGATGGTTCTGTCGTCACTTGGGGTTATTGGGAGAATGGAGGCGATTCCAGCAGCGTAGCCTCTCAATTATCGAGTGGTGTCAGTACTATATTTTCTACTCGCTATGCCTTTGCAGCACTTAAGGACGATGGATCAGTCGTCACTTGGGGGAATTCATCCGAAGGCGGTGACTCAAGCAGCGTAGTCTCTGAATTATCTAGTGGTGTTAGTACTGTATTCTCGGGTGGTTCTGTTTTTGCAGCGCTTAAAGAAGATGGCTCAGTTGTTACTTGGGGGAATTCATCCGCTGGCGGTGACTCAAGCAGCGTAGCCTCTCAATTATCGAGTGGTGTCAGTACTATATTTTCTACTCTCTATGCCTTGGCAGCGCTTAAAGAAGATGGCTCAGTCGTCACTTGGGGTGGTAATAGTGCTGGAGGCGATTCCAGCAGCGTAGCCTCTCAATTATCGAGTGGTGTCAGTGTAATTTATTCTAATGCTAAGGCCTTTGCAGCACTTAAAGAAGATGGCTCAGTCGTCACTTGGGGTGAAAGTGATTGGGGAGGCGACTCAAGCAGCGTAGCCTCTCAATTATCAAGTCTTGTATCGGAAATTTTCTCTTCTGCTAAGGCCTTTGCAGCTCTCAAAGAGCTTGATACAGACGGCGACGGTGTGGGCGATAATTCAGATGCATTTCCAAATGACCCTTCTGAGAACACTGATACAGATGGAGATGGTGTGGGCGATAATTCAGATGCATTTCCAAATGATTCTGCTGAGAACGCTGATACAGATGGCG
>MDTB01136173.1_pt1 | contig 21474 bp, 20 predicted proteins | sample 811161 | NCBI WGS metagenome assembly MDTB01 (sample SAMN05326650, study PRJNA326480) | marine metagenome | isolation source: seawater | place: Mediterranean Sea | collected 2009
AAGAGCTGAAATAAAAGATTGTGTTGCTTATTTAAGATTAATTCATCAAGAAAAAGATGATTTGGCTTTTGAAAGAATTGTAAATAATCCAAAAAGATCAATTGGCGAAAGTACTTTAAAAAGTATACATGAATATTCAAAAAAAAGATTAATGTGTTTAGAAATGTCTTCAAGAAAAATGATAGAGGAAAATTTAATTAAACCTAAAGCCAAAATTGGTTTAACTATATTTTTAGATCTTATGATGAAATGGAGAAATGACTCAAATATTAAAAAAATCAGTCATGTAAAATTGTTACAATTTATTTTAGATGAGTCTGGTTATTCTTCAATGCTTAAGAATAAAAAAGATTTAGAAAATGAAAATAGACTTGAGAATATCAAGGAACTTTTAAGTGCAATGAAAGAATTTGATACTTTAGAAAGTTTTTTAGAACATGTCTCTTTAGCTACATCCATAGATCAAGAGTGGGAAGGTGAAAAAATTAATATGATGACAATGCATGCTTCTAAAGGTTTGGAGTTCGATGCAGTTTTTTTGCCTGGATGGGAAGAAGGTCTTTTTCCTCATCAAAAATCTATTGAGGAAAAAGGTCAAAAAGGTCTTGAGGAAGAAAGAAGACTTGCTTATGTCGGGATAACAAGAGCAAAAAAAAAGGTGATTGTATCATTTTCAATGAATAGATTTTATCAAGGAGATTGGATGGATAGTATGGCTTCAAGATTTATTAATGAATTGCCAGAAAAATATTTAGAAAAAAATACTTTTTTTGATGAACCAAATGAGGAAATAGAAGATTTTGATTTTAATCAAGATTTTGAGGAAAACGATAAAGTAAGAAGTCCTGGTTGGATAAGATATCAAAAAAGAATCAAATAATGGTCGATAGAATAAAAGAACTGAGAAATAAATTTAAAAAATTGGAGATAGATGGTTATGTAGTTCCAAAAAATGATGAGTTTTTTTCTGAATATGCTTCGAAGAATCGATTAAAAGCTATTTCAAATTTTACAGGATCTGCAGGTTTAGCTATTATTTTAAAAACAAAAAATTATTTATTTGTTGATGGGCGATACACTCTTCAAGCTAAAATTGAGTCTGGTAAAAAATTTAAGATAACTAAATATGAAAAAATTTTAAATTGTAATTTGTTTAAAAATTTTACTTTAGGATTAGATCCTAAACTTTTTACATCTCTACAATTAAGAAAATATTTTAAAAAATATAATAAAGTTAAAAAAATAAAGTTAAATTTAATTGATTCTATTTACGACAAATATTCATTCAAAAGTAGGCCTTTTTTTTCAATAAATGAAAATATTGTAGGTGAAAATCACTTTTTTAAAATAAATAAAATTACAAATTTTTTAAAAAAAAAGGGGATAAATTATTTATTTGTAAGCGCACCTGAAAATGTTGCTTGGTTACTAAATATAAGGGGATTTGATAATCCAAATAGTCCTATACCAAATTGTAAACTTTTAATAAATGAAAAAAAAAAAATTTATTTAATATCAGAAATAAAAAAGACAAAAAAACTAATTAGAGAAAAAAAGATTAAAAAAAGTCAAATAATTGATCCTGAGAAATTTAAGACGTTGATTTCTAAAATTAAGAATAAGAAAATTCTAATTGATAAAAATAATTGTTCAGTTTTTTATGAAAATTTATTTAAAAAAAATTTCAAAGTCATAAAAGATAAAGATCCGATATATCTTTTGAAGTCAAAAAAAAATAAACAAGAAATTAAAAATATGATCAATAGCCATATTTTAGATGGAGCAGCACTTACAAAATTTTTATACTGGATACAAAAAATTAATAAAAATAAAATAACTGAATATGATGCTCAAAAAAAATTAGAGAGCTTTAGAAAAAAAAATAAAGATTACTTATTTCCAAGTTTTGATACTATTGCTGGTACAGGTAGTAATGGTGCAATTATTCACTACAGGGCTAACAAAAAAACAACAAGAATAATAAATAAAAAGGATATTTTTTTATGTGATTCTGGGGGACAATATAAATATGGAACCACTGATGTTACTAGAACTATTTGTTTTTCAAAACCAAATTACATTGTAAAAAAAATTTTTACAAAAGTATTGAAAGGTCATATCGCTGTTGCAACAGCAGATCTAAGAAAATATTATAATGGCAGATTAATTGATCCTCTTGCAAGAAAAGATCTTAAACTTGAAGGTTTGGATTATGAACATGGAACTGGGCATGGTGTTGGTTTTTTTTCCAATGTTCATGAGGGTCCTCAAGCAATATCAAAATTTAATAAGATTAGAATTGCAGAAGGTATGGTTATTAGTAATGAGCCCGGTTATTACAAAAAAGGGAAATTTGGAATAAGGATTGAAAATCTACTTTATGTAAAAAAATCTAAAAAAAAACTTATGTTTGAAAATTTAACTTTAGCACCAATTGATAAAAATCTAATCAACTTTAATGATTTAGAAAATAGTGAAAGAGAATATTTGTTTAAATATCATCTAAATGTTTATTCGAAAATTTCAAAGTTTTTAAATAAATCTGAAAAGAAATGGTTAGCTAGTTTTATTTAGCATCTTAAGCAAGTCATATTGATTTAAAATTTTTATGTTCATTTCTTTAGCAGTATCAACTTTTCTTTTTGTTGGTTTGTCTCCTATTATTAAGTAATCAAGCTTTTTTGATACATTGCTTATTATTGAGCCAGAATTCTGCTCTATTAATGACTTCGCTTCCGCTCTACTCATACCTTCGAGCTTTCCTGTTAACATAAAAATTTTATTGTTAAGCAAGCCATCTTTTTTTGCAGCAACACTATTTTTAATTGAAAGTATATTTGTCAATTCAGTAATAACTTTCAAATTAGTTTGAATAGAAAAAAAATTTTTAATTGAATTTATTTGTGTCACCCCCATGCCATCCAAATTTAATAATTCTTCAAAATTACCTGACTTTGACAAAATTAATAAATTTTTTGCTGATTTTAAACTTTTTGCTATTAATCTAGCGTTTTCGAGACCAATATGTCTTATTCCTAATGCATAAATAAATCTCTCGAAAGATATATTTTTTCTTGTATCAATCGAATATTTCAAGTTCGAGGTAGATTGTTTACCCCATCCTTCCATATTTTCAATTTTCTTATAATCTAAATAAAAAATATCCTGAGGAAGTTTGATTAGCTTTTTATTCCAAAAATTTTCAACAATTTTTTTTCCAAAACCATCAATATTAAATGCTTCTTTTGAAACAAAATGTTTAATTTTTTCTATTCCAACTTTTTCACACTCAAAGCCTTCACTAGAACATCTTCTTACAGCATCCTTTTTTTTGGTTACCAAATTATATTCTTTAATTGTTTTAGAACCACAAGAGGGACACTTAGATGGAAATAAAAATTTTTGAGATTTTTTTTTTCTTTTTTTCAAATCTACAGAAACAATATGAGGTATTACATCCCCGGCCCTTTCAATTTCTACAGTATCACCAATCCTTATATCTTTTCTATTAATCTCGTCTTCATTATGTAATGTTGCATTAGATACTACCACTCCTCCGATGTTTACAGGTTTTATTTTAGCCACAGGAGTGAGTGCTCCAGTTCTACCAATTTGAATATCGATACCTAATATTTTGGAAATTCCACTATTAGCTGAAAATTTGTGTGCTACAGCCCATCTAGGTGCATTAGCAATATAGCCTAGTCTTTTTTGTAGTTGAAAATCATTAATTTTATAAACAATCCCGTCTATGTCGAAATCTAAATTATTTCTTTTTTTTTCTATCTACTTGTAATTATCCATTAAGTTTTTTATTCCTGAAGTTAATTTATTAAATGGATTAGTTTTAAAACCCCATTCACTTAATTTATTTAAAAACTCATTTTGATTTTTAATTCTCATATTTTTTTCAAATCCAAATGTATAAGCAATAAACCTTAAAGGAATTTTCTTAGTATCCTCAGGATTCTTCTGTCTTAAAGATCCAGATGCTGCATTTCTTGGATTTGCAAATTTATCTGAAATTTTTTCAAAATCTTTTTTTTTTATAAAAACTTCTCCTCTGATATCAATTTCTTCAGGAAAATTTTTTGAAATAATCATGTGAGGTATATCCTTAATGGTTTTCAAATTAGCTGTGATATCCTCGCCAGTTCGGCCATCGCCTCTAGAAAGTCCTTGAGTAAATTTTCCATTTTTATAAGTTAAAGATGCTGATATTCCATCAATCTTGGGTTCAGCTACGTATTCTATTTTAAAATTATTTTTCTCATTTAAATAATTAATAATTTTTTTTTCAAAATTTATTAAATCACCCTCAGAAAAAGCATTGCCTAAAGATAGCATAGGAACTTTATGATTGACTTTATTGAAATTTTTTGAGGGTTTAAAACCAACTATCTTTGAAGGCGAATTTTTATGATTTAAAAAACTATATTTTTTCTCAAGGGATAATATCTCTTTTTTTAAAAGATCGTATTCTCTGTCTGTAATTAATGAATAGTTATTATTATAGTAACTTTCATTTAATTTAGTAAGTGTATTAATTTTTTTAATATAATTTTTCTTAATTTCATTATTATTCATGCTAATCAAAAAGTTTTTTAAATCTTTTTATAATTTTGCTCCCTTTTTCTTTTTTAATTTTTTGCTGTGGATTTTCATATTTTTTATTAAAAACTTTGTAAGACTCTTTATACCACTTACTTGACTGATAATTATAACCTAACAACACCGCATATTTTTTTGCTTCTTCTTCTAGTCCCAAAATATAATTTATTTCGACCAATCTATGAATTGCCTCTTCTACATAGTCGGTCTCTTCATAATCGTCTATTACATTCTTAAATCTATTCATTGCTGGTATCCATTTTTTTTTAGAAAGATAGTATTTTCCTAAATAAATTTCTTTAGAAGCTAAAATGCTATTAATTAAAAGTAATTTGAATTTAGCATCCAGGGAAAAATCAGTATTAGGATATTTTTTAATTATCAAGTTATAATATTCTTTTGATTTTATTATTGATGAGAGGTCTTTTTTTTCATCAACAATTAATTCATAATAACAAGTGGCTAATAAAAAATAAGCATAAGGAGTGCTATCATTTTCAGGATAATTTTTAATAAATCTATTTAATTCTGAAATAGCATCACCATAATAATCTTGTGTATAATAAGAATAAGCTGCCATCAAAACTGATCTTGGTGCCCAAATAGATTGTGGATAAATATTCTCTACTATATTAAAATTTTTTGCTGCAAAAAGAATATCTCCCTCTTCCAGGGCTTTAAGTCCCTCATTATAAGCTTCAACCATTTGAGACTCTAAATCTTTGCTGTCTAGAATTATGGTTTCTTTTTTTTTGTTACCACATCCTGATAAAAAAAATAATAAAACAAATAAAAAAAATGTGAAAATAAATTTCATATTTTAATATTATTAATTAAAAAATAATTTTATGCTATTGATTTAAGCAGATTTTTTTGAAAGTAAGTATGAGGTAAGCTCTTTTCTTTTATCTCCAAAACTGCAAAATTTTCTTGATTATCAAATACTTTTCTTAATAACTCATTTGTCAGGTAGTGCCCCCCTTGTGAACAGTATATATTTGCTAATATTCTATATCCACATGTATATAGATCTCCAATACAATCTAAAATTTTATGATTAACAAACTCTTTTTTGTTTCTTAAGCCTGTTTCATTTAATATTTGATCATCTTTGACAACTATTGCATTCTCAAGGCTTCCACCTTTAGCTAAACCATTTTTTTTGATTTTTTCTATATCCTCATATAGACAAAAAGTTCTAGAGTTAAAAATTTGATTTAAATCGTCTTCATAAACTTTGACCTTATTTTTTTGATTTCCAATTACTGAATTTTTATATTTTAACTCAAACTCAATATTCAAACTTAAATTGGATGGCTCTATAGTAATCGATCTTTGATTATCATGAAATTCTACCTTTTTTTTAATTTCAATTATTTTAATTGGAGTAGAACTTAATTTAACACCGGTATTTAATATTTTCAAAACAAAATCTTTTGCAGATCCATCTAAAATTGGAACTTCTTCATTATCAATTTCAATCAAAGCATTATCTATTCCTATGCCAAAGAGTGCGCCCATTAAATGTTCTATAGTAGATACTTTCACACCATATTCATTTGAAATAGTTGTGTTCAACGAAGTGTTAGTAACATTATTAAAGTTCGGATATACAATATTATTTAGTTTTAGATCAATTCTTTTAAAAATAATTCCTGAATTTGGCTCTGAGGGCTTTATAGTAAGATTAACATTCTTTCCGCTGTGTAAACCGATTCCCTTAAATGATATGGTTGATTTAATAGTTTTTTGATTTAAGTAAGACACACATCTTTTTAAGGCTAATAATTGATAAACAGAAAACAACAAATATTACTGTAAAATACGATTTAGCTGAAAAAATGAAAAAATCTCTCAAAAAATCCGTTTTTCTTGACTTTTTTTGAGATTAATACTACCTCACTTTGATTATAACCATCAATTATTTCTTTTGCCATTTTAATTATATCAAATTTTTCCTCAGAAAATAAATTACACATATATTCCATGCTTATTATTTTGCTCGTAGAGATATGATACTTTTTAATAATTGCGTCTAAAGATTTAATAAATTCCAAAGGTAAACATATAAAACTTATATCTAAAGAAATAAAATTACAGTTTAAGTTTTTTGGTAAATAATTATAACTTTTACCATCTATAAAATATTGATCAATTAAAAAATGAATAATTTTTTTACCTCTTAAAGTTTCAACACATTGATCTTTTGCTTCATTAAGTAAATAACTTAAATTTTTTGACAAAGATAATTTCTGATGGTTATTGTTTTTTAAAGAAATTTGTACTTGAAAGTATTCTTTACAATCTATAACCAAAAATATATTTTTTACAAAACTACTTAGAAGTTTTTCGATTTTAAATATATTTTTGTTTAGAAAATTATCTAAAAAAAATAAATTTAAATTTGAATTATCTTTAAAAGTTTCTTCATATCTATATGCTTCTTCAAAATTTGATTTTTTTTTTACAGAAATTAAAAATTTTTCTGGACTAATAAATAGATAAGTTTCAAAATTTTGATCATTATCCATTTGTAATAACTCTGTTTTTTTGACGTAAATCTAAAATCTTTATTTTTTCAAAATTTTCATTAGATAAAATATTTACAGAAAGATTAATAGAATCTTTCAATCTATTTTTTGGAAGTTTTATTAGAACGCCACTATAAAATTCAATATCCCATCTGCCAGAAGGAAAATAATACAAATTTTTTATATTCTTGTAATTAAATTTTGACTTATCAATGATTTTTTTTAATTTAAAAAATTCTTTATTAATAAAATCTCCATAAATAAAGGGCATATTATTTGTTAGATCATTAGTTTTTATTAGTTTTCCATTAGAGCCTAATAAATAATTTTTACCATTTTTATTTACATGAGCTAAAAGTTTGGCTTTTGTAATTTTAATCTCTAAAGAATTTGGATATTTTTTAAAAATTGAATAATTTTCAACAAAGTTATTTGCATCTATAATTTTTTTAATATTTCGCTTGCTTAAAAAAAAAATATTTTGATTCTTAAATATTTCTAAACTATTCAATAAATTCAAATTAGTTTCCTGATCTAATCCTGATATTACTATTTTACTTATTTTTGAAAAATCATTATCGTTTATATTTTTATTATTCAAACTGCCAATAACTAAAAATAGAAAAAGGTATAATATAATTTTTTTACTTTTTTGATGAGGCATCTTTTAAAATCAATTCTATAAGTTGAATAAAGTTAATTTTTTTATGAGCGGCAATTTCAGGCACTAAAGATAGACTTGTCATTCCAGGTTGAGTGTTGATTTCTAAAAGATAAAATTTTCCTCCGAAATACTTAAAATCTGACCTTGTCACGCCCCGACAATCAATTAAATTATGAGCTTTTAAAGCAATACTCATTATTTTATCATAATCTTTTTTTGATAAGTTCACTGGAATAATATGTTTAGTTTTAGCTTTTGAATTATACTTAGCTTCGTAATCATAAAATTTTCTTTTTGGTTTTAACTCTATTGCACCAAGTTTTTTTTTACCAATAATGGCTGCTTGAATTTCTCTACCAGGTATAAATTGTTCGATAATTATTTTTTTATAATTTTCTAAAAATTTTAAGTTTTTAAATATGTTTGATTTATTACAAATAAAGACATTAACACTTGAACCTTCATTTATTGGTTTAATTACCACAGGAAATTTAATTTTTTTTTCAATTATTTTTATCAAATTTGATCTCGTTTTATCAAAAGAATATGAAATATAATTAGGAGTCAAAATATTATTCTGAAGGAAAATTTTCTTAGATAATTCTTTATCCATGGCAAGAGCTGAAGAAATTACACCTGAATGTGTGTATGGAATTTTAGTAGTTTCTAAAATTGTTTGAATATAACCATCTTCTCCAAATTGACCATGCAACGCATTAAAAATAATGTCAGGTTTAAATGATTTTATCTCATCAGTTAGTTTGAAGTTTGGTTCGGTAATTTTAATTTTGTAGCGATTTTTATTAAGCTCTTTAGCAACTTGTTTCCCAGTATCTAGACTTATAATTCTCTCTTTAGATATACCACCAGAAATTATTAATACTTTTTTTTTCAAATTATTCTAAAATTTTAATTTCTTTTTCTAAACTAATTCCTGTCTTTTCAAATACTTTTTTACTTACGAAATTTATCAATTTAAACATGTCCTCAAAGGTTGCATTTCCTTTATTTACAAAAAAATTACAATGTTTATCTGAAATACTTGCATCACCAAAACTTTGGTCCAGAGGTACCGACTCTTTAATTAGTTCCCAAACTTTTTTTTTAGTCTGCAAAATAGGGTTTTTAAAGGTACTACCACTAGTTTTGACTTTAGTGGGTTGATTTTTTTCTTTTAGTGTTTTAAGTTTTTTGATTTCACTTTTTATTTTTAATTTATTACTTTTTTGGCCTTTGAAAGAAGCACTTAAGAAAATCAAATCATCTGTTAAATTATTTTTTCTATATTCAAATTCAATATTTTTTGATAAAATTGTCTTTACATTACCTACTTTATCAATAACCTGAACTGATAACAAAATATCTTTAAATTCTTTCCCAAAGCAACCTGCATTCATTTTTATACCACCTCCAATAGTTCCTGGAATACATGACAAAAATTCAAAACCACCTAAATCATTATTCATCGCAAAGTCTGATAAAGACTTATCTAAGACAGCGCTTCCTGCAATTATCGTATCCTCTCCTAGTAAGGAGATATTATTAAAATTTTTACTCAATTTAATTACAATACCATCAAACAAACTATCAGGAATTAAAATATTTGAGCCTGCTCCTAGAATGAATATTCTTTCTTTATTATCTAATTTTTTTAAAAAAATTATTAATTCTTTTAAATTTTCAGCTTTATAGAAAGCTTTTGCCTTTCCCCCTATATTAAACCAATTTTTATTTTTAAGATTATAAGCAAAACTCAAATTTGAGCTAAATCCATTCAATAAATTTTTTAATTGATCTATTTCCATTTCATCAGTTCTGGAAGATTTCTAATCCAATTAGAAATAGTTCCAGCCCCCATTCCAATTACTATTTTTTTTCCATATATATTTTTTTTAATAAACTTTGCTAATTGAATTTCATTATCAACCAAAAATAATTTTACTTTTGAATTTTTTATAATTTCTTTTGCAAAATTTAAATAATTAAATCCTAATTTAATTTTTTCCCCTGCAGTAAATATTGGGCACAAAATTACTGTATCGGCATTCTTAAAAGCACTAGAAAACTCTCTTCTCAAATCTTTTAATCTAGAAACTCGATGAGGTTGAAAAATACAAACTTTATCGTAATCTTTATAAACTTTATTTACACCTTCTAATACAACTTTTATTTCAGTTGGATGATGAGCATAATCATCATAAAAATCTATGTTATTATATGTAAATATTTTATTAAATCTTCTTTGAACTCCCTTAAAATTTAGTAAACCTTTTTTAATATTTGCAATAGAAATGCCAACAGTTATAGCAACTGCAACGGCTGCAACAGAATTTCTAACATTGTGCATACCTATAAGCGGTATTTTTATTTTTTTAATAATTAGTTTTTTTTTATTTGGTACACTCATGTGTAAATCAAATTCAGTAAATTTTTTACTTTGTTTAGTGTTTTTAATTAAAAAATTTGATTTATAACTTGTCCCATAAGTGTAAAAGTTTTTACTTTTTAATTTTTTAACCAGATATCTATTAATTTTATCATCTATACAAATAAACGACTTACCAAATGAAGGAACTTTATCAATAAATTCTATAAAATAATTTTTTAAATCGTCAATGTTTTTATAAAAATCCATATGTTCTCTATCTATATTCGTGATAATTGAATACGTAGAAGGAATATGAATAAAGCTTCCATCTGACTCGTCTGCTTCTAATATTGACCAGTCACTCTTTCCTAGTTTTGCAGTATTTTTAATAGAATTTATAATTCCACCATTAATAATTGTTGGATCTAATTTAGTTTTCTGAAAAATTGAAGCTACTAAAGAAGTAGTTGTAGTTTTGCCGTGTGAGCCAGCTACTACAATATTTTTCATAAGGGAAACAATGTGTGCTAACATTTTTCCTCTGGAAATGATTGGTAAATTTTTTTTTTTTGCTTCTATAATTTCAGGGTTATCTTTTTTAATTGCTGAGGAAATTACAATTATTGTTGCATCTTTTAAATTTTGTTTTTTTTGACCAATAAAAATTTTTATATTTTCTTTTTTTAGTCTTTCAATATTTTTATTAAAATTTAAGTCACTACCCTGAACTTTAAATCCTTTACCTTTCATAATTAAAGAAAGTCCACTCATTCCGATTCCCCCTATTCCAACAAAATGAATGACTTCAGTTTTTGCTAATTCAATTTTCATTTACAGTACTTAATATTTTTTGATTAACATTAATCCAAGAATTTTGGTAATTTAATTTTTCTAAATTTTCCATTCTTTTTAAATATTCGCCTTCATTATTTAGAATATTTTCTAAAAATAATTCAATATTTTCCTCAAAATCACTTTGATCAATTATCCAACAACAATCATTTTCTTTATAAAAATTAGCATTTTCTAATTGATGATTGTCTTTAGAAGTTGGCAAAGGAACTGCAATAAAAGGGATATTTAAAACTGACAATTCTGCCAGAGTTGATGCCCCTGCTCTAGTTATACAAATATCGGTTTCTTGAAGACTTTGAGTAAAATTTTTATCAAAACTGAAAATTTTACTTTCTATATTATTCTTTTGATAGAAATCATCTAAAAGTGAAACGTTTTCTTTTGAAGTTTGTTGAATTATCTTAATAGGTGTCTTTTTTGAGATGTTAACAAGAGAATTTTTTAAATTATCATCAAAAATATTAGCTCCTTGACTGCCCCCTACTATTAATAAAGTAAATTTATCTTTTATTCCTTTAGATTGTTTTAATTTGTAGAGATCTTTTTTTACCAGTGGATCAATTATTATCATCTTATTTTTGAAATTATCAGGAAAATTTTTAATTTTTTCTGAGTAACAAAAAATTTTTTTACATGAATTTAAAAAATATTTATTAGATCGACCTAGAACATGGTTAGGTTCAACTAAAAAAATATCTAGTTTTAATAATTTAGCTGATAGAATTATTGGTAAAGACATATATCCTCCTGTAGAAAAAATTTTTTCTATCTTTTTTCTTTTAAGCAACAAATAAGATCTCAATGTCAAAAATAAAATAATTGTAATATTAAATGGTAAAAAAAATATGTTATTAATTTTTGGTGTGTCAATAATTTCAAATTGGTAAATATTTTTATCTAAATACTTTAGGCCTCTTTTGTCAGTTGATATGATTACGTTTGTTTTTTTTGACAGATGTTCATAAAGTATGGTGGCTGGAATGACATGACCCCCCGAACCTCCAGTTGAAATTAAAAAATTTTTTTTCATCTTAACTTATTTTTCTTTTGGTTAAATTTAAAATTATACCTGATAAAATTGAAACACTTATTATTGAGGAACCTCCATAACTTATAAATGGAAGTGTCATTCCAGTTGTTGGAAACAATCTTATATTCACTCCAATATGTATCATCGTTTGCATCAATATAAGGCTCGAACAACCTACCAGGATTAATTTTATTTTTTCCTCATTTTCTAAATAGACCTTTTTAAATACTGAATAAATAAATATTAAAAACAATAATAAAATTAAAATTATGGCAATTACACCAAACTCTTCTGAAATGACTGAAATTATATAGTCAGTGTGAGCCTCAGGCACTCTGTTTTTTAATGTTCCCTCTCCTATTCCTTTCCCAAAAAAACCTCCGTTAGTAATAGAATCTAATGCCTTATTTGATTGAAAATTATGGGTACCATCCTCAGCATTAAAAAAAGATAAAAGCCTATTTTTTATGTATTCAAACTTAGGAACAAAAAAAAATAAATACAAAAAAACAAAAGTTAAAGAAAGAAATAGAATAATTAAAAAAATAATATTAATACCAGATGTGAATATCAAAATCGCCCAACTAAAAAAAACTAAAACAGTCTGTCCTATATCTGGTTGAACAGCTAATAATAAAGCTACAACCAATGTTATTAAAAATGAGAATAAATATTTAATATAAATATTTGTATAATTTTGACCACTTAAAATTAAACTAATAAAAATTATTAAGAAAGGTTTAACTAATTCTATTGGTTGAAATCTGGGTAATAAGTTTATGTCAATCCATCGCTTCGATCCTTTAACCTCAACTCCTATAAAAGGAACCAAAATTAGGAAAATTAGGGAAATTAAAAAAATTAAAGAGGAAAATTTCAGAAGTTTTTCTTGACTCATTGAGGAAAGGGCAAAAATTACGAATATTCCAAGAAAAATGAAAACTAAATGCTTAAAAAAAAAAAGTATAATCATTTGTGTCTAATTTATCTGATGCTATTAAAGACGTTGAAACTAAAGAAAAAAATAATCCAGTGAAAAATAATAACAAAATTAGAAAAAATATAAATTTATCAATATTTTTCCACCATTCGTAATATAAATTATATATAGATTTTTTGTTTTCCATTTAAATATTTTTTAATCAATTTATTAAAATATAAACCTCTATCCTCAAAATTTTTAAAACTATCAAAGGAAGCTGCACATGGACTAAATAGTATTATTTGATTAGAAGGTTTTTCATTCTTTATGATGCTAAAAATTCTTTTTAATGCCTTATCTAAATTATTAAAATTTTCATACTTTATTTTACCTTTAAGTTTTTTATTAAAAAATTTCTTACTTTTTCCATAAACAAATGCTTTAATATTATTAGTATATTTTTTAGGTAAATTAAATTTATCTCCCTGTTTATGTATGCCACCTAAAAGCCAAAAAAAATTATTATTTTCTTTTAAAATACCAATAGTAGAAGAAAAACTAGTAGATTTGGAGTCATTTATAATTGTTAAATTTGGTTTTTTAAAAACAATTTGTTGACGATATTTTAATCCTTTAAATTTTTTTATTGATTCTATTAATAATTTTTTTTTAAGATTTAATTTTTTGGAAATTTCCAATACAAATGATAAGTTTTCTTTATTAGTTTCGTTCAAAAAATATTCATTATCAATGTTGTTTAAAAAGCAATTAAATTTTTTAGTATTTACTCTTATTATTTTGCTATTAAAGGTGTTTGAAGCTAGTTCTTTATTTATAAAAGGATCACTTTTTTTTACAAAAGCATAATAACTTTTAAGCTGATTTTTTAATAACTTAAATTTTGCTTGTATATATTTACGAAAAGTTGTGTGTCTTTCGATATGATCAGGAGATAGATTTAAAATTACAGCATATTTTGATCTAAAAATTTTGCTGTATTCTAGTTGATAAGAAGAGGCTTCAATAATAAATATTGTTTTTTTTTTTACATTTTTTAAAGATAAAATGGGATAACCTATATTTCCGACTAGTCTTACATCAAATTTTTGATTTAGCAAAACTTCATATAAAAGTTGACAGGTAGTGGATTTTCCATTTGTACCTGTTACTGTGATGCTATCATTTTTGAAAAAGGTAAAAAAAACATCTAAATCAGAATAAATTTTATTATAATTTTTTTTTAAAAATTTAGCAAGCTTACATTTATTTATATCGATACCTGGACTTAAAATTATTTGATCAAATTTTGATTTGATGAGGTTATTATGTTGTATAAGATTTTTTTTAATATCAGAATTTTTTATATTTGATATAAAGTCGTCATATAAAAAAACTTTATTTTTTTTTTTTAAAAAATTATAGACTGACAATCCACTTTTACCTAATCCATAAATTAATATTTTTTTATTTAAAAAAATATTCAAGTTACTTTTCATTATCTTAGTTTTAATGTAGCCAACCCAATCATTGCTAAGATAATTGAAATTATCCAAAATCTAATTACAACAGTTGACTCTGGCCAACCTTTTTTTTCAAAGTGATGGTGTATGGGTGCCATCTTAAAAATTCTTTTTCCTGTAAGTTTATAAGAAATCACCTGAACCATAACAGAAACCGCCTCTAAAACAAAAAGGCCACCTGTAATTGCAAGCACAATTTCGTGTTTAGTTATTATCCCCACCGCTCCTAGAGATCCTCCTAAAGATAATGATCCTGTATCTCCCATAAAAATTTTTGCAGGTGGTGCGTTAAACCATAAAAATCCTAAACATGCCCCTATAATTGCACCACAAAAAATTGAAATTTCTCCTGTCCCTTCAATATAAGGTATCTGAAGGTAGCTTGAAAATACTATATTTCCAGTTACATAACTAATAAAAGCAAAACACACCGCCACTAGTATTACCGGTACAGTAGCTAAACCATCAAGGCCATCAGTTAAATTAACAGCATTGGAAGAGCCAATAATTACAAAGACTGAAAAAGGAATAAAGAACCACCCAAGATTTATGATTAAATTTTTAAAGAAAGGAAAATATAAATTTGTCATATTTTGATAATCAGCAAAATACACAAAAAAACTTACTCCTATAATTGCTATTATAATTTGTAAAACTATTTTTAATTTTGAGGAAATGCCTGAGGAGTTGCTATATTTAATTTTTTTATAGTCATCAAAAGCTCCAAGTAATCCAAAAGAAATTGCAATATATATACAAAATAAGATATTTATATTTGATAAATCACCCCAGCAAAATACAGATATTAACAATCCTAATAAAATAATTACTCCTCCCATAGTAGGGGTACCAATTTTTTTAATAACATGATCCTCAGGGCCATCATTACGAATAGGATTTAAGATTTTTTGTTTTGAAAAAAATTTGATAAATGGACCACCAATGAACAAAACCAAAATTAAAGAGGTAAAAACTGATAAACCAGTTCTAAACGTTAAATACTTAAAAACATTTAAAAAACCAAAAGTATCAACAAAATTTAGTAAAAATTCATATAGCATTAATTAAATCCTTTTAGTTCTGTTACTATCTTATTGAAACCTGTTCCATTTGAGGCTTTGATCATTAAATAATCATTATTATTAATATCATTTTTAATCAATTCAATAATTTGAGAATTATTTAACAAGATTCTACCCTTTTTAGATTTTGATAATTTATCAAATGTAGAAATGATCTTACTGCCTTTTACAAATACTTTATCAACGTTAGTTTTGTTTATTATAGGTACAATAGATTGATGAAGTTTTTTAGAGTGTTTTCCAAGTTCCAACATATCACCAAGTAAGAGATATTTTTTTGATTTTTTTTTATCAATTTGATCATAATTAAGTATTGCAGATTTTAAAGATAATGGATTAGAATTATAACTTTCGTCAACTAAGTTTATATTTTTGTCCTGAATTCTAAGTCTAGAAAAGTTACCTCTACCATCAGGGGTTTCAAAATCTAAAAAGATATTTTTACTCAATTGAAAAATACTCATATAAATACTCATCACAGCCAATGAAGCTAAAATATTATAAATATTACTTTGATAATTGTTAGAAATTAAAAAATATTTTTTTAGATTTTTTACTTTAATAAAAACTTTAAATTTATTACCTACTCTGTTAATAGCAATAAATTTGACATCTGATTTCTGACTTTTAATTCCAAAAGAAATTACTTTAAGATTATTTTTAATAGCTATTTTTTGATGCAATTTAAAAAAGTTATCATCTGCATTTAGGACAACATAGCCATTAGTCTTGGTGTTATAAATAATTTCTGATTTAGCTAGAGCAATCTGTTTTATATTTTTAAAATTTTTTACATGAGCATAATTTATGTTTGTTATTACGCTAACATCTGGTTTTATAATTTTAGATAAATAATCTATTTCACCTTTTTTATCCATACCAACCTCTAAAACTCCATAATTATCATTCTGGCTTAAATTAAAAAGACTCAAGGGAACTCCATATTTGTTGTTATATGATTTAGGAGAAACACCCACTCTTGAATTTTTTTTTAAAGATGCTCCTAATAGTTCTTTTAATGTTGTTTTTCCACAACTACCAGTTATAGCAATTATTTTTGTATTTATATTTTTTCGAAAAATCTTTGAGGCATCTGTTAAAAATTTAAGTGTATTCTCAACCCTCATTTGACGTTTATGGTTTAAATTATTTTGAATTCTATTTACAATAGCCATTGATGCTTTTTTTTTGAATGATTTTTCTACAAATCTATTGCCATCGTTTTTTTTTCCTTTAATAGCAAAAAAAATGTCATTTTTTTTAATTTCTCTAGAATTAATCCTTGCTTTATTAAAAGTAAATGAATTTGAAAATTTTTTAAAACCTGAAACCTCTTTTAATATATTTAATTTGAAATTGTTTGATAAACTAAAATTTTTTATTTTAATTGCATTTAATATTTCTTTTTTATCTGAAAAATATATTTTTCTTTTACCTATATCTTGATTTTTTTCATGACCCTTCCCTGCAACTATTAAAATCTCACCTATGTTTAAATCTTTAACTGCTTCTAATATTGCGTTTGCTCTACCAGAAATCTCTTTTACTATTTTTTTTTTTATTCCTTTTTTAATTTCTCTTCTAATTTTTTTTGGGTTTTCGAATCTTGGGTTATCATCAGTAAGATATATTTTATCAGAATGATTAGATGCAATTTTACCCATCTTTGATCTTTTACTTTGATCTCTGTTTCCACCACATCCAAATAATAATGAAATCTTTTTATCAGGAAATTGATCTCTTATATTCAAAATACATGTTTTCAAAGCTTCTGGAGTATGTGCGTAATCAAGAATTACTATGGATTTATTCTTTATTTTACCAATTCTCTCAAACCTACCTTCTACAGATTTGAGTTTTGGAATAACTGTTAGAATTTTTTTTAAATCTAAATTACTTTTTTTTGCTGCAATAATTGCCATCAATATATTTTTTAATTGAATTTTACCTATTAAATTAAGATTGATATTTTTTATAACGTTATCATGTTCTACTGTGAGTATTTGAGTTTCACCTTTAAAAGAATGTGATAAAATTTTAAAATTATTTTTTTTATCATTTAATGTATGAATTCTTTGTTTTTTTTTTATTGCAATCTTTTTTATTTTCTTAAATTCAGGTATTTTATCATCGGTAATTATATTTCCTTTGTTTCTAATAAGATTTTTAAATAAATAAAGTTTTGCCTCTAAATAATTTTTAAAATTTTTATGATAATCTAAATGGTCCTGAGAAAAATTTGTGAATATTGCTGAGCCAAATACTAAACCATCTAGCCTATTCTGTTTAAGACCATGACTGGAGGCCTCTATAATAACATTGTTAATTTTAAGTCTTTTAAGTTTTTTCAATATTTGGCCTAGTTGTATTGGGTCAATAGTAGTATTGGATAAATTAAAATTAATGTTTTTAGATTTAACACCCAGTGTTCCGATTGAAGCTACTTTTTTATTATTCAAATTAAGTATTTGATAATAAAAGCTGGCAATAGATGATTTTCCGTTCGTGCCAGTGACCGCGATTAGGTTTTTTGGTTTTTTACTACAAATCTTAAACGAAACTTCGGCTAACAATTTTCTAATATTTTTTGTGTGTATAAATAAAATCCCATTATTAAATTCTTGTACTTTTTGTTCAGTAATAATGATTTTAGATCCTCTTTTAATTGCATGTGGTATAAAGTCATTTCCATCATTGTTATTACCTTGGATTGCAAAAAAAATATTATCTTTTTTTACTTTATTACTTTTAAACTCAATGCCTGAAAAAAAAATTCGATTATATTTTTTTTTAATATTAGGAATATAGTCTTTAAGTAGCATCTGTTAATTAGCTTCACTGTATTTTGTGGCTAAAATAGGCCCAATCTTTTCAAAAATATGTCCTGCAGCCTCTACACTATTCCACCCAGCAGTGTTTCTTGGACTTCCTTTTAACTTAAAATTTGAACCATCCCTATATTTGTAAATATAATCTTCATTAATTTCTGGCTCTTCTATCATAACAGCTAAAATGTATTTTGGTTTTGTTGTCGGAAATATTGAAACAAAAGTATTTATTTTTTTATTAGAATAAACACCCTCTTTAATTTTATTTGCAGTACCTGTTTTTCCACCAATTTCATAACCGTTAACATTAGCTAAATTTGCAGTACCTTCTTTGGTTGAAACAATTTTTCTTAAAATAGGTAAAATTTGTTCAGTTACATCTTGATTTAAAATTTTTTCTTTTTTAATTTTTTTATTTCTTTTAAGCAAAATAGGATCTATGTTATATCCTCCGTTTACTATGATTGAATATCCCTTAACTATTTGAATTAATGTAGTTGTAATTCCGTGTCCAAAAGATGCTGTGGCAAGAGGACACTTTCCCCAATTAAATTTAATGGGAACCCCAATTTCTTCTATATCAAAATCAATTACACCAGTAATACCAATTTTAGATAAAAATGTCCTATAATCCTCTTCTCCAATTTTTTGTCCAATTCTGACTGACCCTATATTTCCTGACCGAATTAAAATTTGTTCAGCTGTTAAGTTCGATGGTATTTTTTTATCATATTCCCTTATTGAGAACCCTGCACAAGTTAAGGATTTTGGTAAATCAATAAACTCTGTTTTTGGTCCAATGATCTTTTCATCAAAAGCGGCGGCTAAGGTAAAGGTTTTAAAAACTGAGCCAAATTCATAAACACCTTTTGTCGCCCTGTTTATAAAATTTACGTCAGAAATTTTTTCTCTTTTATTTGGGTCAAAATCTGGCAATGAAACTAATGATAAAATTTCACCATTATTGACATCCATTAAAATTGCTGCACTACCAATTGAATTAAAAATTTTGTTGAATTTGATTAATTCTTTTCTTATTAAATATTGGATGTCTGTATCAACTGTAAGCTTTACTGGTTCTTGAATATTTTTTAAATCTTCATCTAGTGATTTTTCTAATCCAGAGATTCCATTATTATCACTGTCGATTTGACCAATAATATGACTAAACAAATTTTTTTGAGGGTAAATTCTAATTAGATTATCTCTTGGTTCGATAGATTTATCACCAAGTTTCATTAATTTCTCATAATTTTCTTCAGAAACCTTTTTTTCAAAATAAAAAAATTTCCTGTTGTTTATTTTTTTTTAATTTTTTCATAATTTTTATCTGGAAATATGTATTTTAAATTTAATAATAACTTTTTCTCATCAATTATTTTCAAAGGACTAATTCCTATATCTATTGAATTTATCGTCTTAACTAAATACTTCTGATTTCTGTCTATAATGTCTGCTCTATAGACTTTATTAGATGTTTGTTTAATATTATTAGTATCTTTAAGTTTAACATTCCTAGATCCTAAATGAATTAAATGAATAGAATAAATCAAGAAAATTATAAAGAATATAAAAAAAATAAAAGATATTCGATTAAAAGTTATATTTAAATTTGATTTACTTTTATGATAAAGAAAATCACTCTGCTGGTTTTCTATAACAATTCTATTATTTTTATTTTTCATCTATTAATTTAAATTGTTTAATTTCAAAATTTTTGTCTTTAAAGTTGATGATTTTGATATTTTGAATATCTTTTTTTACTAGTTCATCCTCAAAGTATAAATTTTGAAGTTTTAGCAATTTATCTGCTGAACTTAAATAATCATGCTCTAGCTTTATATTTTCAAAATCTTTTTTTAAGACTCTAATTTCCTCTTTTGTTATAAAAATCTGATCATCAATTCTTTTTGTTGAATTTTTTATTAGTGCTGTAGATAAAACTAAAAATAAAATTAAAAAAATCACTAAAAATTTTTTCATAATTTATTTCCAAAATTTTCAATTTCAATTAAATATTCAAATTTTTTTAAAATATCTGTTTCAAAATTATAGAAATCATTTTTTTTAATTATATATCTAAGTTTTGCAGATCTAGAAGGTGCATTTTCTTTTAACTCTTTTGTTGATGCTATTTTTGGTTTTTTTTCAATCATTCTAAATAAGGTCTCAGGTTGATCTATTTTAGGCAAATAACGAGAAACACTTTTGTTTTCTGACAAGCTTTTAAAAAAATATTTAACAATTCTGTCCTCTAAAGAGTGAAATGTAACTACGGCTAAAATACCATCTTTTTTTAAAACTTTAGACGCTGCAACTAAACCGTAGATTAACTCACTAATTTCTTTATTAACAAATATTCTTAAAGCTTGAAATACTTTAGTAGCACTATGAGTTCTAAAATTTTTTTTTCTTTTTGTTTTCTCTATTAATTTAACTAAACTTGAAGTGTCTATAACTCTTTTTTTTCTTAAAATTTCAATTTGATTTGCAATTTTTTTTGCTTCTTTTTCTTCTCCGAAAAATTTGAAAATCTTTTCTAGTTCTAAGATACTTAATTTGTTGATTACCTCCTTTGCAGAAAAATCATTTAAGCCTAGTTGCATATTTAAATTACCAACTGAGTTAAAAGACAAACCTTTATCAAGATCTTTAATTTGATTATATGAAAACCCCAGATCAAAAATTACACCTCTAATATTTTCATTTTTAAATTTAAGTCTATCTAATTGACTAAATTTTCTATTTTTAAATATAAACCTACTTCCAAACTCATTTAGAAAATCATTAGCCTTTTTTTTACACTCAATATCTCTATCCAGGGCAATTACTTGAGTATTTTTAAAGCTTAATATTTTTTTTGTATATCCACCTTGACCGAAAGTACAGTCAATAAATGTGCCACCATGCTGAGGGGTAATAATGCTAATTAGTTCATTTAGCAGTACTGGATAATGTTTTGTAGTATCCAGTACCATGGTGGCTTCCATTTATTTTTTTGAAGACCATTAATTTCTTTGTCTTCTTAAAAATGCTGGTATTTCAAGATCATCATCTTCTTCA
>MDTB01206386.1_pt1 | contig 21470 bp, 16 predicted proteins | sample 811161 | NCBI WGS metagenome assembly MDTB01 (sample SAMN05326650, study PRJNA326480) | marine metagenome | isolation source: seawater | place: Mediterranean Sea | collected 2009
AGATCGGGATGCACAAATAATTATATCTGAGGGTTTAACTGATGGCATAATAAAAATCAAGTCGATCGATGCATTTAGGCAATTATCAAAATCTACTAATACTAAAATCATTATTACTAATGGTCAAACACCTATAATTATTTCTGATGATGTCGATCAATAGATTCTGAAGAAGGGCTGACAAGTATGGAAAAACTTAGAAATTGGATTTTAAGTATTCTATCAACTAAAAACTCTTAAATGTTATAACAGTTTCTTTGGGTTAATTATCATAATTAGTGGTAATGGTAAAAAGGAAACCCATCAAATACTATGGGATAGATAAGAAATACAAAATCAAAATCAAAATAGGGTTTTATCTTTAATCAAACTAGTTGAAAATCGAAAACCGAGGGGACCCCATTCCGAGTCCGCAATGCACACCTCGAGGTTAGCGGTAATCGTTAGATAACTCCATAGTCTCAACGCTACAGGTTTTAGTTTTTTAAGCGGTACCAAAATCGAAGCTCTATAATATTGGGGAAAAATTATTTGTTTATCTGAGAGTCTCATTGATCACAAATCAATTCAAATGAACATTTTAATTAAAGGGAAATGTACTTCCAGCTATGATGCAGTACATGAAGATTTTCTAAAAGGCTCTGAAACAAGATCACAATGCTGTGATGAATCTAAAACAACAATCAGCAAATAGACAACAATAATTTTGTTGTTCTTATATTTGATGTTGACACGCCTAAATTGAAAGAGCTGATGTCTACTCCTGAAAGAGCTGAGGTAATAAAAAAAAAGGGATTGTCTAATAAAATGTTTCAATTTTCTCCACTAGACTAGTATGTTTACCGTCAAATTAATAAATGAATTGGCAAAAAAAATTGTATTCATCACCTTGATGATAAGTTTGATATGGACTGTATCCTGCAATGGAAATAACGATGACATGATCTGTGTTTGTTACATTTATGAAAATGGTTTGCAAACTGAAGTATATGAAACTGCATTAAATAATGGGGGCTTCAATTCTGGTATTAAATTCAGAAAAGAATGTGAGGAAAAGTCTTACTTCATTGATGATGATAATTATTCTAGCTGTCAGATCGTTCCTTTGTCAGCTGGAGGTGGAAGCACAAATTAATCCGACCAATAAGAAACAATAATTCCTTACTTTAGGCTTATGATAACATTTAAAAAAGCATTTACATGGTTATTTGGTAATTTCTTGAGTACCGTAATGTTTTGATGGATTCCAATAATAGCCCTTTCGAATTTTTCTTCTGACGAAAACTCAGATGAATGTGATTATTTTATCACCATATTCATATGCTTTATTTATGCTTTTTTCTTAATCAGTGATATAGTCGTTTATCGAAAAAAACTAGCGAGAAATAGAAAAATATAAGAAATGGTAAACTATAATCATTGGCTTTAGCATCTTTGTTGAAGGAAATAAAGAATCTCCTACAGAGCTTATATAAATAACTTTAAAGCTCCCCTTTTCCGCTAAATATGAATACAATTCTACATTGATACGTCTTCATAATCCCTTTAAGACTTATCTAAACATAGCTTAGGGCCCTTCTAAAAGAGATTAATAGTACTTGTGAGTGTTTCTCTGAAGAGATGATGTTCGAGAAGTTTGAGGCTTAATTTTAGTTATTAAAATTTATTTAACAGTTATAAAATATCTTAAATTTTTTCTACCGATTATCTACCGATGGTAGAATTCCGGGATAAGATTTTGTTCTTATATTACAGTATATTGATATAACTAATCATTGAAATGTCAATAAAAAAGCACATTATTTTTTGTTATTATATTATAGATTGCGTTTTGATAGATAAGTCTTTGATTAATTGATGGAAAAAACAACTTTGCGCCTAGCGTTGCCTTCGGACCCGAGATGGGTAAATATTGCCGAAAAAAACATCGAGCATATTTTAGTAGATCATGCCTTTTGCGAACAAAAAGCGGCTTCTTCCTGTATTTCTTTGATTCTACAATATCCTGAAAAAACGGCTTTAGTAGATCGTCTAACGCCCGTAGTTGCTGAGGAATGGTCACATTTCGAGCGGATTATCGCGCTTTTACGGAAACGGGGCTATGCGCTGGGATTTCCCAGAAAAGATGTCTACGTTTCGGAGTTGATGACCGTGCTGAAAAAAGGGGGAAGTAGAGAACAGCAATTGGTAGAAAAATTACTCATGAACGCATTGATTGAGGCACGAAGTGCCGAGCGCTTCAAGCTGTTATCTCAACACTTGATAGATCCAGAATTAACGAGTTTCTACCATGAATTGATGATCTCTGAGGCAGGACATTATAGAAACTTCATTGAATTGGCGAAGGTCTACTGGGATCCTGAAAAAGTGGAAATCAGATGGAGAGAGTTTTTAAGTGAAGAGGCACTGATCATGAAAAATTTAGAAATTCGCTCAGATCGATTTCATTAATGTGTTCATAATTAGCAATAATTTTCATCTTTTCATGATGACGATCCTCAAAAAAACTCAGGTTTTTTGTTTCTTTTTTTTGGCGGCTGGGAATAAAATATTGTTTAATATTAGGCGATAACCTGTCGAGTTGGGATGCAGATTCAAATCAGTGGGCTCTTCGTTGACATAATGTTGATAATCTTCTGGATCATGGCCTCCATAAAAGGTAAAAAAACCTTTTTCTATTACCCCATGAATGTAGCGAGCCTCATCCAATTGCTTAGTTTCACCTAAAACCAACACATCTCCTTTGATTAAATCTTTTTTAAATCCTGTAGTTTGCCCCATAAAACTGTGAATAATTTTTTCATGATTTTGAGTTAGCATGGTAGGTATTGGGTCCCATTTTGCTGAAAATTCAAACAAAGTGAAATAATCATTTTGCTCATTCAAGCCTCTACTTTGGGGTGAATTATCAATATTTGAAAACTCATATTCGTAAGGGTTTCGTACCAATTGAAAGTTTTCAAAAGCAAACGTTCTTTCAAAATCTAATTTTGACTGGGCCTCAGGATCCATCGGATCACCATCATACATCTTCTCACAAATATCCAATCCTTCAGCGGCAAGGGCAATGTCATACGTATCCGTTGCTGAGCACATGGCAAATAAGAAGCCGCCGCTGGCCACATAAGATTTGATCCGTTTGGCAATGGCTAATTTCAACAATGAAACTTTTCCATAGCCGTGTTTTTGAGCACTTGCTTCAAATTCAGTTTGTTGTTGCTGATACCAAGGCATGTGCTTATAGTTTTTATAAAACCTCCCATATTGACCTGTAAAATCTTCATGATGAAGATGCAGCCAATCATATCTTATCAACTCATTATACATAATTTCGTCATCAAAAATGATTTCATAGGGAATTTCAGCATAGGATAAAACCAGCGTGACCGCATCATCCCAGGGTTGTTTACTTTTTGGAGAATAGACCGCAATTTTGGGATACTGTTCAAGTTTCATCACATCCATATTCGACGAGGGCGAGGCGATTTCTTCAAATAATTGATTTACTTGTGCATCGGAAATGACCTCAAAACTTACATTTCTTATCAGACATTCATTTTGTATGAGTGTGCTGTGAGGAACTAAAAAACTACCTCCTCGGTAGTTTAAGAGCCAATCAACGGATAATTCTTTGGTGAGGGCCCAATAAGTGATGCCATAAGCTTTTAGGTGGTCCGTCTGTGAGGCATCCATAGGCATCAAGAGATAAGCGCCTTTTACATTTAAGCTCAACAAAATCCCTATCAAAAAGGGAAAAAACAGATTTTTCATAAGAGTTTTGTCAATAATCTAAACGCGAGTGTCCATATTGCATGTACTAAAAAGGTAATAATCAAATTTAGCACATGATATCTGTTTATTCTTAATATAATGAATATTTTAGAAAATATAGGAGAGGGTCTTAAGGCGATCAAAGCAAATAAACTACGTACAATTTTAACGGCTTCTATTATCGCCATCGGTATTACTTCTTTGGTGGGTATTCTCACGGCGATTGATGCAATAAAAGGATCAGTAGAGGATAGCTTTTCTAATTTAGGCTCCAAAACTTATACAATCAGTAACAAAAGAGTCAAGGGTTCTTCTGGAGGAAAAAAGTCAAAAATTTTCACTAAAATCAAATTTGAAGAACTACAAAAGTTTAAAAATAAGTTTAAAAAATCAGGGATGGTAAGTTTGAGCAGTGTGCTTTCAGGAAATGCCGAGGTCAAACGAGGTTCTAAGGTTTCTAATCCTAACGTAATGATTCGAGGAACGGACGAATATTTTTTAGCCATTGATGGATACGATCTCAGTGAAGGTAGGAATTTTTCTTCCAATGAAATACTAAGTGGTAGCCTTGTGGCGATTATCACCAGCGAGATAAAAACACTTTTATTCGACGACAATGAAAGTGTTATTGGTAAAAAGATTAATTTTTTAGGGGCCAGCTGTCAGGTGATTGGTACATTGAAATCTAAAGGAGCGGCTTCAAGTAGAGGTAATTTTGATCGTCGTGTGATTGTCCCCTTGAATGCTGCCCGAGTCATTGGCTCTGAGCGAAATTTACGTTTTCTAGCTACCGTAGCCATCGATGACTTTTATGAAGCAGATGAATCGATAGGATTGGCCACCGGACTGATGCGTTCCATCCGAGGAGATCGACCTATTGATGAAAATTCATTTGAAATTAAAGCCAATCAATCTATTGCTGAAAGGTTAGATGAAATATCCGGATACTTAAAATTGGGAGGCTTTACCATAGGATTTATTACTTTATTGGGTGCTTCCATTGGATTGATGAATATTATGTTTATTTCAGTGACTGAGCGAACGCGTGAAATTGGCCTAAGGAAGTCATTGGGAGCCACACCGAATAAAATCAGCCAACAATTCTTGATTGAAGCCTTGGTTATTTGTCAAATAGGAGGCCTTGGGGGGATTATTATTGGTATAGGGATTGGTAATTTGATTGCTAAACTTATTGGGTCCAATTCCTTCATTATTCCTTGGGTTTGGGTCCTCTTTGGTGTGATTATCAGCATTATTGTCGGACTCATGTCGGGCTACATACCAGCCCATAAAGCATCAAAACTAGACCCTATCGATTCATTAAGGTTTGAATAGAGGGCGTATGCCTCAACCATTTAATGCCTGGGTAGCCTGTTTTGAAGGGCGCTACTAATTGATAATCATGATTTCTTTGGCGGCCCCAATCGCATTGAAACGGATACTTAATTCAATGGTATTTTCACAGTTCAATTGATAAAAAAAGAATTTTCTGTTTCTTTTATCTAAGCGCTGTTTCGTGGGACTACCCAGAAGAGCAATGATTTCATTTTGATTGGATCCCAGTACGATATCTTTTTGATTGATCAAGAGGGGTGCGGCTTGCATCGTGCGATAATCACGACATTCAATGAGATCCTCATCCCATTGGTCTGGATCGAAGCCCGTTACCTTGGGAGCTGGATAACATGAACATAAAACAATAATTAAATAAGTTAAATATTTGAATTTAGTGAACATATTGGCTGTTTTGATACTTAAATGACTGATTATTGGGTTATGAGGTATTTCTGAATTGATCCTTATATTTGAACAGACATCATTCATTGATATCTTCTAAGGAAAGCAAAAAAGCATATTGCAAGGCTACGTTCTCATACCTGCGGTATCTTCCTGAGGTACCACCATGTCCTGCGGCCATATTGGTTTGGAGTAACAATAAATTTTCATCGGTCTTATAGGAGCGAAGCTTAGCAACCCACTTGGCAGGTTCCCAATATTGTACCTGTGAGTCGAAATAACCTGTGGTTACCAGTAGGTTGGGATAAGCTTGTTCCCGTACTTGATCGTAGGGCGAATAAGAATGCATATATTCATAAGATTCAAGTTTTTTAGGATTGCCCCATTCATTGAACTCGGCAGTGGTAAGGGGAATCGACTTATCCATCATGGTCGAAATGACATCGACAAAGGGTACCGCCGCAATCACTCCATTGAAACGTTCAGGCGCCATATTGATCACTGCGCCCATTAATAAACCACCTGCACTTCCCCCTTGCGCATAAAGGTGTTCAGCCGAGGTATAACCTTCATTGGATAAATAAAAGGAACAATCAATGAAATCATAAAATGTGTTTTTCTTTTTGAACATTCTACCTTGTTCATACCATTTTCGACCCATTTCCTGGCCACCCCTGACGTGGGCAATGGCATAGATAAAACCTCTCTCCAATAAACTGAGTCTTGTAGAGCTAAACCAAGGGTCGGTAGAATTTCCATAAGAGCCGTAGGCATAAAGGAGTAATGGATTTTGGTCACTTTTGACCAATCCTTTTTTATAAACTAGAGAAATAGGTATCTGAGTACCATCTCGCCCTTCTGCAAACAATCTTTCTGTCGCGTATTTAGAAGGATCATGTCCCCCCATGACTTGGGTCTTCTTGAGAACTTTTTTGCTGCGCTCATTCATATCATACTCAAAAGTGGTGTTGGGCGTGGTCAGCGAAGAATAAATGAATCTCAGTTTTGTCGTATTGAATTCAGTATTGGTGGTGGGGTAAACGACATAGGCGGGTTCTTCAAAATAAACTTCATGATGATTTCCTGTTTTTTGATGGATCACTTTGAGGGAAGTAAGTGCATTGGATCTTTCAGAAATCACCAAATGTTCACTAAATACTTGAATTGAACTTAACAAGGTATCTGGATTGTTTGGGATCAATGTAGACCAATTCTCAAGATGGGTAGCCTTTTGAGAAGTTTCCATCAATCTAAAATTTTGTGCTTCCCAATTGGTAAGTACGTAGAACTTGTCTTTAAAATGCTCAATCGAATATTCGTGGGGCCCATTTCTCGGAGTAAATTGGCGGAAGGTACCCGTGGGCTCATGGGCGGAAAGGATGTGATAATCTTTGATCAACGTACTTCGACAAGAGATCACAATATAATCATTTGATTTTGATTTTTTAACACTGATATAAAAAGAAGGATCCTGTTCATGATACATCATGACATCTTCTTTCTGATCTGTTTTTAAATGATGCCTCCAGATTTTCTCAGACAACAACGTCACTTCATTTTTAGTTGTATAGTAAAAGGTAAGATTGTCATTGGACCAAGCACCCCCAGGCTCTGTATTGGTAATTTCATCCTCGAATAGCATACCCGTCTGAAGATTTAAAAATTTGTAGGTGTACACCCTTCTGCCGAGGGTATCAACAGCGTAGGCCAATATCTTATTATCTTTACTAATACGAAGCCCGCCAACTGCATAATAGTCATATCCTTGGGCCAATTGGTTAACATTAAGTATGACAGATTCTGTGCCATCTAGGCTGCCTTTCTTGCGACAATAAATGGGATATTCTTGGGCCTCTTCAAAACGTGTGTAATACCAATAACCATTTTTGAGATAGGGTACAGAGGCATCATCTTTTTGAATTCTCCCAGTCAATTCTTCAAATAACTTTTGTTGCAAACTATCTGTAGATTTCATGACTTCACTTGTATAGGTGTTTTCATCTTCAAGGTATTGAACGACCTTTTTTGTTTGGATGTCAGGGTCAGTAGCTGTTTTTTGCTGGTCAGTGAGCCGCATCCAAAAATAAGGATCTACACGGGTGTTGCCATGCGCTTTTAATAAAGAATCTTTTCTATCTGCAATAGGAGGAGTGTTCTCTTCGATCTGCATATCTGTAGTTGGATGGGTATCTTGGCAAGCCGATAAAAGACTTAAGGCACACAGGGACAATAATATTGATCTTATCATGACTTAAAGATAAGTAAAGAAAAGATCAATAAATCATTTAAGGAAGCACTACGAAACTGCCATTCATCAGACCATAATGACCTGGGAAAGAACAAATAAACTCATAGTAGCCTGGTGCGGGGGCATCAAAGGTGATGGTAGTACTTTCACCTCCTCCGATCACTGTGGTAGCGGCAATAACATTTCCCTTCATATCCTGGGGCACATAACCTTGTTCTTTGGCACTCATTGCCGCCATTCCAAAGTCAGCTTTATCCGTACCCAAAGAGAGTAATATCCAATTATGACCCATGGTAAGGGCTGACATTTGCCCTGTATGGGTTAAGGTGAGTTCAACCGTTTGCCCAGCATTCACTTGTATTTTGTCAAGGTTGTAACGCATCATGTCATCTCCTTCAATGCTGATTTTGACTGTTTTTGGAATTTCGGCACTAAAAATCTTCTCAGTTGTTTCGGTGGTTGGAATTGTTTTTTTCTCATTGCCTCCGCTGCAGGAGATCATAAATAAAGTAGACAGCCATATGAATTGCATTTTTTTCATTGATAATTATTTTATTTTGAACATTTTGAATCATCATCTATAACGCATAATTTCTACGGTTGGTTTCTTTTTTTTCCTTTTTAATCAAATTGTTTACTGACCATAAAATCTTTTGAGTGGTGCTCGTATTTATAAAAGCCCTCACCTGTTTTTTTACCTAAATGACCCGCGGCAACCATATTTACCAAAAGTGGGCATGGGCGGTACTTATCATCACCAATTCCTTCCTGAAGTACTTTCATAACAGAAAGACAAACATCAAGTCCAATAAAATCAGCCAGTTGTAAGGGCCCCATAGGATGTGCCATACCTAATTTCATCACAGCATCTATTTCGGAAACTCCAGCCATTCCTTCAAAAAGGGTAAATATGGCTTCATTGATCATGGGTAACAGTATGCGATTGGCTGTAAATCCAGGATAATCCTTGACTTCAACTGCTATTTTTTCCAGATCAACGACTGTTTTTTTAATCGTCGAAACGGTTGCTTGCGAGGTTACGTAGCCTTTGATGACTTCAACCAATTTCATGATGGGAACAGGATTCATAAAATGCATTCCGATGACCTGTGCTGGCCTTTGGGTGACTGCCGCTATTTTAGTAATGGATATAGAGGAAGTGTTGGTAGCTAAAATGGCACCTTTTGGTGTATAATTATCTATTTCTTGAAAAATATTTTTTTTGATCTCATAATTTTCGGTAGCGGCTTCAATCACTAAATCGGTCGAGGCTACTCCATCCTTGAGGTTATTGAAAGGGACTATTCTTGATAGGATTGAGGCTTTTTCTGAATCTTTAAGTTGGTCCTTAAGTATTTGCCTATCAATATTTTTTTCAATGTTTTTAAGCCCATTTTTCAGACGCTTCTCATCAATATCAATAAGCGCTACGTTAAAGCTATATTGAGCAAAGACGTGTGCAATTCCATTACCCATGGTACCTGCGCCAATGATCGATACTTGGTTTATGTTTTTCATGATGTTAAACGTCGTCTAATTGATAATTGAATTTTAAAAATGACAAAGCTATAAAGAATACAAAAATTGATATTGATTAATGCCTTAAATTATCTGAATAATTTATTATAACACATAAAAAAAGCACTAAAAATCAAGTTCAGTGCCTTTTTTTGTTTGGGGCTGCAGAGATCAGTATAAATCTGCAATCTTAGCTCATTCTATTCATACATTCTTTTTAATACAATTCAAATCTTGAAAAGCTTCGCTGAGCCTTTTGACAAATGTTTTTTCACCTTCTCTGAGCCATTTTCTGGGATCATAATATTTTTTATTAGGTTCATCAGCACTGATAGGATTTCCTATTTGTCCTTGAAGAAACCCTTCAAATTCTTTATAGTAATTTTTCACACCTTCCCAATAGGCCCATTGCATGTCGGTGTCAATGTTCATTTTAATGGCTCCGTAAGAGATGGCCTCCCTTATTTCTTCGGTAGTGGATCCAGATCCGCCATGAAACACGAAGTTTACAGGGTTGGCTCCAGTACCATACTTTTCTTGAATGAATTCTTGAGAATTTTTAAGAATGGTTGGGGTAAGCTTGACATTTCCGGGCTTGTAAACCCCATGAACGTTACCAAAGGCAGCGGCAACTGTAAAATGGTCACTAATGGCTTTTAACTTCTCATAAGAGTAAGCTACCTCCTCGGGTTGAGTATAAAGTTTAGAGTTGTCAATATCGGTATTGTCTACGCCATCCTCTTCACCGCCTGTTACGCCTAATTCTATTTCTAAAGTCATATCCATTTTAGACATTCGGGTAAAATATTTCGTGGAAATTTCCATATTCTCCTCGAGCGATTCTTCAGAAAGGTCCAGCATGTGCGAGCTGTAAAGAGGGGCACCCGTTTTTTCAAAATGCAACTCACCGGCATCAAGTAATCCATCAATCCAGGGGAGTAATTTTTTCGCGGCATGATCGGTATGCAGTACTACCGAAACTCCATATTTTTCAGCCATCTGGTGGACGTGGTGCGCACCTGCGATGGCACCTGCAATGGCTGAGGCTTCTTCTTTATTGGATAAACCTTTTCCGGCATGAAACTGTGCGCCTCCATTTGAAAATTGAATCATTACTGGAGATTGGACTGCTTTGGCTGTTTCAAGTACCGCATTGATGGTATTAGAACCGGTCACATTTACAGCAGGTAAGGCAAATTTATTGTCGTTTGCGTGATTAAGAAGTTCGGTTACTTCGGTTCCAGTTAAAACACCAGGTCTGAATTTCATAGGCTTAAGATTTAAAAAAATTAGTGAATGCCAAATTTACTTGATAAATTCTAAAAATTTTATCGATTCTATTGAATTAAATAATAAAGGGTCTTTGTCAATAATTCTATATTTTGAAGAATATTTAAGCAGACATTTTGCTAAATTTTCAAAATTGAGGGTTTTCTTTCATTTAAAAGGACTTCCCATAGTTTATTGTGACCAAGGAGTGGACACACCTAATGCCTAAATCTTTGAAATCGAAAAAAAATTAAAAAAAAACTAATTAATATTGTTATTACATGAAGAAATCAAAATTATCTCCCGCGCAAATATGGAACATGAGCATGGGATTTATGGGTATTCAATTTGGATTTGCACTCCAAAATGCGAACGCAAGTAGGATTCTACAGAACTTTGGTGCTGACATTGAAAGTTTATCATGGTTTTGGCTCGCGGCGCCAATTACAGGTTTGATCGTACAGCCCATAATAGGTCATTACAGTGATCAAACTTGGACGCGCTTTGGGCGCCGGAAGCCTTTTTTTTTGACAGGAGCATTGCTGGCTGCAATCGCCTTGTGCATCATGCCTAACGCGGGCGTTTTGGCCGTTGCCCTTCCACCGATCATGATAGGGGCGGGTATGTTGATGATTATGGATGCCTCTTTTAATATTGCCATGGAACCTTTTAGGGCATTGGTAGGGGATATGCTTCCAGAAGAACAAAATACGGCGGGTTTTTCTATTCAAGCTACGTTGATAGGTATTGGTGCGGTGGTAGGCTCTTGGTTGCCTTACATCTTGGTTAACTTTTTGGGTGTTTCACAATCAGCGTTGCCTGGTGAGGTGCCTGACAATGTTATTTATAGTTTTTATTTTGGAGCAGTGGTTTTGGTAGGTGCTACCTTTTGGACAGTTATCAAGACCAAAGAATACAGTCCCGCTGAATTAAAGTCTTTTAACTCTCAAAAAGTCGTAGAAACGAAAGGGGGTTTGATGAACATCGTTACCAGTTTCAAACAAATGCCTGAAACGATGAAACAGCTCGGATGGGTCCAGTTTTTTAGTTGGTTTGGCTTTTTTTGTATGTGGGTCTATTCAACACCCGCCATTGCTCAACATATTTATGGTACTGATATTGAGGATACTAGTTCGTCTCTTTTCAATGATGCAGGTAATTGGGTTGGGATAATTTTTGGGGTATACAATGCGGTTTCTGCTGGTTTTGCATTGTTGCTACCCATAATAGCCAAAAAGATAGGGAAAAAACAGGCACACAGTGTGGCTTTGACGGCTGGTGGACTAGGATTATTATCAGTCTATTTTGTCCAACATCCAATCATGTTGATTCTCTCCATGTCTTTTGTCGGAATGGCCTGGGCGAGTATTTTATCTATGCCTTATGCTTTGCTGGCCGGAACTATACCTTTGACCAAAATGGGAATTTATATGGGAATATTTAATTTCTTCATTGTGGTCCCTCAAATAATCAGTGGGATCATTGGAGGACCTATCGTAAAAAATCTATTTGATTCACAGGCCATATTTGCCTTGATGATGGGAGGAGTCTCACTGCTTATAGCTGCCGTTTTTGCAATGTTCGTAGTAGAAAAAAGGACTAATGGAACTATGTGACTGTATTTAGCAGGGTTTTTTTAAACCCTATAGTAATCGGGCTTCCAATTTTTAATCTCCTTTTTAATCTCTTTTTGGGTGAGATTTTTATCTAGCGTTCGCTCAATGAGCGGTAAAAGCTCTTCATCTGGGGCAAAGCGAAGGGCTACAATTTGAGAAATTTTGAGATTTGGTGGCAATAGTTTTCCTGCAAGTACATAATGTCTTAGGTTTTCCTCAGCTCTAATGGCCCGGTCCTGGGCTTTCAAAGGAAATATTCTAAGATACCACATGATCACAGTTAATAAAAGAGAGATCAGTATGAAAAGCGAAGCTGGATAAGTGGCTTCATCATCTCCTTGAATTAAATAGCTTAAACCGCCTCCGACCAGTCCCAATATCCCTAAAGTGAGCAGGCCATGAAATCCTTTGAGGAAAATGGTATGATTTTTGAAATTTTGAGTCTGTTTCATATTCATTTATTGATTTTATCTTGCAATAAGCCGTAAGATATTACAAAGAAAATTAACTTATTTATCGGCACGAAGTTGAAATGAAGAGAGGTACTTTTCAAATTGTTTCATCACATACAAATGGGCTTTTGCCTGTGTGTATTTGTAGATGACCCAAGGTAATCGAGGAACAAACTCATGAATGGCTGTAATGATGTATTCACCCTCTAAAATAGATCTAAATTCTAACCAGCCGGTATTGCTTCTTTTGGATAACAAACCACCAGTGATATAAAAAAGCTGTCGATTTTTATCGCTTCTGTTTTCGATAAACTCCAATTGTAATAACGGGATGCCTAAAAGGGTAAATTTTAATATTTTTTTATCTTCTTTGGAATCAATGATTTTCCCAAACATATCACTTAACCATACTGGATATTTCTTGGCTACCCAAAGGGATGTTTTTTTGCCTGGATTGGCAATCCTTTGAACACTTCTTACCGTATTTTTATCTTTAATGGGAGCCATACCCGCAGGTATCTTTGGGATAATCACTGATTTATCAAGCGCTCTTTTGATGGTTTCAGATAGGGTAAACTTTGGAAAAACGGATAGAAAATCTTGATCTTTCAACGTCATGTCATGTCTCAGACTTTCTATCAATGGAGAGACAAAATTAGGGCTAGACCCACTGAACAAGCCTACCCATAACTTGGACATACCCAATGAAAAAAAAGGTACGGAAAAGATCCATCTTTTTTTATTCATTTCTTTAGCGGTTAATTTTAACAGATCCATGTACTGAACGATTTGGGTACCTCCTATTTCGATTGGATGGCCATATAAACTTGAATTACCAAGCGTATAATTAATGCAGTCTAAGGCTACCCTTAGGTCTATGGGCTGATTGTTCGACTTTGTCCAACTTGGACAAGCCATGACAGGTAAGTTTTTTACTAATTTTTTAACAATATTGAACGATGATCCTCCGGGTCCAATGATAATGCCGGCACGAATGGGAGTAATTGGAGTTTGCCGAGATCCTAGTATGCGCTCTACTTCATATCTCGATTGTAAATGCTTTGAAATATTTAAATTGTCTTTTGGGAGTATACCACCTAAATAGACAATATGAGAGAGCGAACAGGCTTCAGCTGCTCTGGAGAAATTATCAGCAAGCAACAGATCAGTATCTTCAAAATTACTCTGATTTAACCGCGTAGAGGGCTGCATAGAATGAACTAAATAAAGTGCATAATCTACACCTTCAAGCGCTTCGATACTGCTGGAAATTGAAAATAGATCTACCGTTCTCCATTCGATATTAGAATTTGAAGGGGCTATTTTTTTTCGTGAAAGGGCAATAATTTGATAGTCATCTTTGTAGGTTTCAATGAACCACCTACCAATAAATCCCGAGGCCCCTGCAATGGCTAATTTCTTTTTTTGTTTCAATTATTGGATAGATTTTATTTGAAAACGAGAAATTTTTAAAAATGCTAATATGAAAACAAATTTTTAATCAAATTAGTTGTAAACTCATTTTTTTATTTCATGTAAAGGCACAGCAATTGATGCCATAAGTGCTCAGTTCATGACAATGGGTTTAGAAGAGTGCTTGGATTTGGCAGTCTGTATTATTGTAAATCAGAAAATTTTTAATTTTTATAGAGTATTTAAGCCTTTTTGTAATCATTTTCGACTATTTAAAATAATTTTGCTAACAGCTCATTTCTGTAAATAAAACTATTATATATTTGATTGATAATCTATATGTTTATGTTTAAGTTATCTAAAACTGAAAATAATTTATTTTATGCCAAAATGCGTTTGTATGGGAGCCAAATTAAAGTGTTCCTTCGGTTCGGGCCCTAAAAGTATGATTGTACTTCCTATAGGTAAAACGCTGACCTCAATGGTAAAACCTGTAGCTTCGAGTATGGACTTTGTGCCCTTCCTTAATATTCCGCCATTTGGTAATTGTACTTCACCCATCAATCCCATGAATTGGAAAATGGCAGGCCCAGTGCCTCTATTTATACCTTCATCATGTATCCCTATTCCAATCAAGCCATGGGATCCCGTCGCCAAAAAAACTAAAATAGGTGGTAATCCAGCGATGCTTGAAACTAGTAAAACCATGTGCGCCTGGTTAGGTTCGATTGAAGTAGATGATCCCGGGATCACAAACATTGAGGCAAATTAATATTTGAGAGCCCTCAGAGAATTTTAAATTAGTTAGATCATGTGATTTTAAATACGGTTTAAACTAAAAATTTCTCATTCCTCTTTATGGATTATTTAACGATGCTAAATACTTTAGATTATTATTCTTAGGATAACTTAGCCTGTGAATAAATCAGGAACTTAAACTTGTAAAAACACTTAAATTTTTATAAATGGTTAAAAGTTACTGTTTGATATTGTTATTACCGGTTATTTCTCATGAAATATCAGCACAATGGCATCCTGATCAAATTGAGATCATTCGAGATCAGTGGGGGGTACCTCATATTTATGCAGCTACCGACGCTCAGGTATCTTATGGATTGGCTTGGGCACATGCCGAAGATGATTTTGGAACTATCCAAACCACTTTATTGGCTGCCAAAGGGATGTTGGGTTTACATTTGGGGAAGGACGGTGCCATTGCAGATTATGTGGTGGGCTTGCTCCGAACCAAAGAAATAGTCGCCGGACATCTGGATGAAGTTGCTCCAGATTTTCTAAATATTGTTAAGGGTTATCTGGCGGGCCTTAATGCTTATGCTCAACATCATCCTAAAGAAGTTTTTGTTAAAAAATCCTTTCCCATCACAGTTGAAGATGTGTTTCAAGCGTATGTCCTTCAGTTAGCAGTTATGGATGGTGCAGATGGAGTCATTGGAGGTTTGATTAAGGGCGATATTGACCATGGGGCGTTGATTGGTATTGGTTCGAATGCTTTTGCATTCAATCGAAAGAAAACAGCAAGTGATCATGTCATGTTAGCCGTAAATGCCCACCAGCCATTAGAGGGTTCGGCCGCGTGGTATGAAGCCCACTTGGTGAGCGAGGAAGGCTGGAATGCAATGGGGGGTCTCTTTCCTGGGGGGCCGGTCATATTTCATGGAACCAATGAACATTTGGGTTGGGCACATACAGTAAATCATCCCGATAAGATTGACATATTTGAATTGGAAATAGATCCTCAAAATGAACGTAGATATCGGATGGATTCAACTTGGCATGTCTTAGAAAAGCGGAAGATAGTGCTTCGAATCAGCATCTTTATGGGTTTAAAAATCAGGGTAAAGAAAGCCGCTTATTATTCAAAATATGGTCCAGTAGTCAAAAATTATAAGGGTTATTTCGCCTTTAAAATGTCAGTTTTTGATGAAATTAGAGCGATAGAACAGTGGTATAATATGAATAAAGCACAAAATTTAAATGAATTTAAACAAGCTTTAGAAATGGTAGCTATTCCAAGTTTCAACATCATGTATGCGGATAGATACAACAATATCTTTTATGTAAGTAATGGCAAGATTCCTTTTCGGGATTCGAAATTTGATTGGAAAAAGACCTTGCCTGGAAACACGTTTAAAACCCTCACCGAGGAGTATCATAATTTTGAAGACTTGCCTCAGTTGACCAATCCCTCATCGGGTTATTTGTTCAACACCAATAATTCGGCCTACAGTGCCAGTGCTGCACATGACAATTTGAGTTTTGATGATTTTGATTCCACCATGGGCTATCAATTGCATGAGAACAATAGAAGTATTCGCTTTATGCAACTCATGGAGGAATACGATACCATTACATGGGAAAATTTTTTATCTATTAAATATGATGCGATACTGCCTGATTCCCTCCATTATAATATCAATGTAAATGCAGTATTCCGTATGGACCCCTTACTGGCTGGAAAGGCCGCTCCAACTGTTCGTATCTTACAAAAATGGAATCGCAGTAGTGAATTAAATGAAATAGGAGCGGCGCATTTCAATGAATTTTATTTTCATCTCATGAGCAAAAAAAAGTGGATTGATGTGGATGAGGTGAAAGCGGTACAAATGATAGAGTCTCTACATTATGCTCATGAAAAATTACTGAATAATTTCGGAAAAATTGAGGTCACCATGGGTGAGTATCAGTTTTTAGTTCGAGGAGATAAGACATTACCTCTACGAGGATTAGGAGATGTCTTGGCAGCTATGTATAGCAGACCATATAAGGAAGGGAAAGTAAAAGGAGTGGCGGGAGATTCCTATATTATGTTGGTGCGTTATCCGAGTGAAGGACTTCCCATTATTGAAACGGTCAACAGCTATGGCGCCTCAAACCGGCCCGAAAGTCCCCATTATGCAGATCAAATGGATATGTTTGTGAATCAAGAGCGAAAGCAGATGACCCTAGACATTGATTTAGTTCGCAATCAGGCGGAACGGATTTATCATCCCAAATGACTTTTTTTTAATATCAATAGAATTATATTAGGATACGCATTAATTTCGTTTAGTTATAAGAGTTTAGTAGTGTCTTAGATATCTCCCTTAAATTAATTGTAATTTTTCAATCACTTTTTTTCATTATAACTAGGCCAAAGTGTTTTAAGCAATTGATTTTGGGCTTATCTTAATTTACCATACTTATGTGTACTTTTTTAAATAGACTGAAGATTTGTTTTTTATTTTTTTTACTTGCCTGCCAGACAGATCAAATCGATCAGGCGACAGAGCCTTTATTAGTTATTCGGGAGGCGCCCACAAGTAGTTTTTTAAAAGCAAAGGAGGTCACTGAAACCACGCCGATTCAATTGGCAGAAGGCTTACGTATAAACCTTTGGGCTACGGATTCTTTGGCACCTGATCCCATCGCCATGTCCATAGATGATTTGGGTAATGTGTTTCTGACAAGAACCAATCGACAGAAAAACTCGGAATTTGATATCAGGGGACATGAAGATTGGATGACCAGGTCGATTGCCTTAATATCGGTTGAGGAACGTCGGAATTTATTAAAAGACATATTTGCCACTGAAAAAAGTGAGGAAAACAGTTGGTTAAAGGATCTCAATTCAGATGGGGTTAATGATTGGAGGGATTTAGCAGTAGAACGAGACGAAGTTTGGAAATTGCAGGATCTTGATGGAGATGGTATGGCCGAGGTATCTACCCGTGTCTTGAATGACTTCCACAATGAAATCACCGATGTGGCAGGTGCTTTGTTGGTGCGAGACCAAGATATGTTTGTGGGTATTGGTCCAGACATGTGGCGATTGAAAGACCAAGATCAGGACGGTTATTATGAATCGAAAGAATCCATCAATACAGGTTTTGCGGTTCACATTGGCTTCAGTGGGCATGGAATGTCGGGTGCCATAGAAGGGCCCGACGGAAAAATTTATTGGGGGATAGGTGATATTGGAGCCAATCTTACGGATAAAGCAGGAAAAAATCATTTCTATCCCAATCAAGGTGTTTTGGTAAGATCCAATCCCGACGGATCGGATTTTGAGGTGTTTGCTTCAGGGTTGCGAAATACCCATGAATTTGCCTTTGATGAATATGGAAATATCATTGGCCAAGACAATGATGGCGATCATGAAGGTGAAAGTGAAAGGCTGGTTCATATCGTAGAAGGTTCAGATACCGGTTGGAGGTCCAACTGGCAATACGGCAAATACACGGATCCTAAAAACAATGGTTATAATGTTTGGATGGACGAAGTTATGTTCAAACCTCGATGGGAGGGCCAAGCCGCCCATATGCTTCCGCCGATAACAAACTACCACAATGGCCCAACGGGTTTTACTTACAATCCAGGCACTGGTTTAGGTAAAAAATGGCAAAATTATTTTTTTGTCAGTGAATTTGTGGGCAATCCCTCTAAATCGCATATTTGGGGCTTTAAGTTGAAACGCAAAGGATTTTCATTTGAGCTCGGAAGTGAAACCAAAGTTATGGGTGGTTTACTCCCCACTGGTATTCGTTTTGGACCTGACGGGGCCTTGTATTTTGCGGATTGGATTAATGGCTGGGGAACCAAAAATTATGGCCGCGTGTGGCGACTGGATGTGTCAGAAGACGAAAATGATCTTCAAGCTAAGCGTCTTGAGACCAAAGCACTGATGGAAATGGATTATCAAAAGGCATACGCCTCGAAGCTTTTTGAATTATTGAATTATGCTGATATGCGGATTCGTCAAAAAGCACAGTTTGCATTGGTTGACAAAGGAGATTCTGAAAATTTACTAAAAGCCATTGCTCAGCAAGAGCATCAATTGATGCGAATTCATGGTATATGGGGCATGGGGCAATTGATGGCTCAGGGCAGTGACTTAGGTCCAGTATTGACGAGTTATTTATCCGATGGGGATGCTGAAATTATGGCACAGACAGCTAAAGTATTGGGAGATGTCAAATACGCTGCTGCCGGACCTCAATTGATTGCTTTATTGCAAAATGAACATCCCCGTGTTCAATTTTATGCTGCCCAAGCGTTAGGCAGGATAAAAGACCAAACGGCAGTGAGTGGTTTGCTTCAAATGCTCGTTGAAAATAAAGATCAGGACGTATATTTAAGACATGTGGCCGTATTGGCATTGAGTAGAATAGGTGCAGAGCAACCCATTCTTGATCTAGTAGACAGTCCAAATAAATCTTTGAGATTGGCAGCCGTATTGATCATGCGAAGATGGTCGCATCCAGATTTAAAATATTTCTTGACAGATGATGATGAATACATCGTATTAGAAGCTGCCAGAGCTATTAATGACGATTGGTCGGTGGAAGAAGCGTTACCTGATTTGGCTTCATTACTTAAAAATACTCAATTACAATCCGAAGCATTGGGAAGAAGGGTGATTAATGCTGCTTCAAGACTGGGAAGTTCAGAAACGTTGGCATGGCTAGTTCAATTTGCGCAAAGTGATGAAATTCCGGTGGTACTGAAAGTGGAGGCTATTAATGCCTTAAGTCAGTGGGCTGAGCCTTCTTTATTGGACAGGGTAGATGGACGCTTCAGAGGCCCTCGAAAGAGAGATTCAGAATTACTAAAACGTCATTTGAAGCCAATGATAATACGCTTAGATATCGAAAATGAGATACAGGTGAAGATGGCTTTGGTAGATATGTTTGCTCAAGTTGGTGAGTGGGCGGCATCACAGAAAATCGTTGAATTATTAGAAAATAATGAGGATGCACAGGTCCGCGCCACGGCCCTACTGGCCCTTGGTCAATTAGATTATGAGCATCTCGATCAAATGGTGATGCTAGGAATGAGGGATAAATCATCTGTAGTGCGTACGGAGGCTATCGGACTTTTGACTGAAGTGCCCCTTGATAAGGATAAATTTGATGATACCATGAGGGCCGTTCTTGGCGAGGGTACCGTTTCAGAACAGCAAAAATTATTGAAGGTATTAGGTCAACTGGATACGCTTCTTACGCAAGGGCTGATTGAGAAATTAATAGTAAGGATGGGTAATAATAATTTAGATCCCAACCTACACCTTGACTTGAGTGAAGCCATTGCACGAACGCACTCTGAATATCTAGGCATTCAATTGGCCGCTTTAATAACGGACAAATCTTCGGATTTCGATGAGGTCATGTATGGTGGGAGCATAGAAAACGGGCGAAATTATTTCTACGAGGGCAGTGCTGGGCAATGTGTGAGATGCCATGGTGTGGAAAAAGGTTCTGTGGGTGTAGGACCTAATTTACGTGAAATTGGAGGTCTATTGACACGTAAACAATTACTAGAAGCGTTGGTTGAGCCAAGTAAGAGACTGGCCCCAGGTTATGGCGTTGTAACTCTTACCCTAAAAGGGGGTCAAGTAGTGGCCGGTATTTTAATGGAAGAAAACGATGAAGAGCTTATCTTAAAAACAACGGAAGCCGAACCTATGGATATTCCTTTAGAAAGAATACAAACGCGTACTGATGCGCCTTCAAGTATGCCTCCGATGGGACAGATTATGACTAAAAGAGAGCTTCGGGATGTTATTGCATTTTTGGCGAGCTTACAAGGGGACTAACATAAGGAAATTTGAATAATTATTCTCTGTTAATTATCTATAGAATTCTGCTTGTTTGGTTGCTTTATTCATAAATCGGCCTTTAGCTATTTTGATTAAAATAGGCTAACGTTCTAGAAATATTTTATAATTTAGTAGTTGTACTTTCCAATAAGACAATGGACCAGCCTTTTACGTCCCCTTATGCTCGATGGTTTAGAGAGATAACTTTTTATGAATTCAAATCATTTATTGGTTTTTTATCATACGTTTTTGAAGGATCTTATAACCTTCAAGTTTTACGGTTAATTTATTTTACTGATAAGTCCTAATTAAGAAATTTTAGTCAACAATATTAAAGTATGAGAAAGCATAGGGTAGTCTTGGTCGGTCTTGGTTTTGGAGTAGAATTTATTCCCATATATCAGCAGCATCCAGCGGTAGATCTCTATGGTATCTGCCGTAGAGATAAGTCCGAACTTAAGGCTATCGGAGATCATTTCAATATTGAAAATCGGTACGATGATTATGAAGAGGTGTTGAGGGACCCTTTGGTAGATTTTGTTCACATCAATTCACCCATTGGTGACCATGGCTGGATGTCTATTAAAGCATTGAAATCTGGCAAGCATGTGATTTGTACAGTTCCCATGGCCACTGCGATCGCTGAATGTGAAGAGATCGTCTCATTGATTAAAACCACAGGGCTCAAATACATGATGGCCGAAACAGTGGTCTACAGTAGGGAATTTTTTTTTATCAAGGAAATGTACGAACGTGGTGATCTTGGAGATATTCAGTTTATGAAGGCTTCGCACCCTCAAGATATGGAAGGTTGGCCGGATTATTGGAAAAAAATGATTCCCATGCATTAT
>MDTB01020566.1_pt1 | contig 21465 bp, 19 predicted proteins | sample 811161 | NCBI WGS metagenome assembly MDTB01 (sample SAMN05326650, study PRJNA326480) | marine metagenome | isolation source: seawater | place: Mediterranean Sea | collected 2009
ACTACGTTGATAGGCCGGATGTGGAAGCGCGGTAACGCGTGCAGCTGACCGGTACTAATAGCTCAATTGGCTTGATTTATGCACTGAAAAAAATTTTTAGATTGAATCAAATTATACAGAAAAGGATAAATATTTATGAAGTTTTTCTTAGATACAGCATCTATAGATAAAATCAATTATTGGAAAAAATTCGATTTAGTTCAAGGAGTTACAACTAACCCAACCTTGCTTTCTAAAGAGGGAAATGACTCTGTTAAAGTTATTAAAGAGATTTGTAAAATTGTGAATGGAGATATTTCCGCTCAAGTAACCGAAAGGGAGCCTTTGAATATGATTGAGCAGGCAAAATTTCTAAAATCTATTGATAAAAAAATTGTAATTAAATTACCTTGTACTCTTAACGGAGTAATCGCAGCTAAGGTGTTGGCAAAAAAAAAATATAAAATTAATATTACCTTAGGCTTTGATCCAGCGCAATTCGCTGTATTTAGAGAAATTAATATAACTTACTTTAGTTTCATCATAGGTCGAGTGGAGGACTTTGGTGATAGCAATATTAGCAACATTCCAATCTTAAAGGATGCGATTAAAAAGATTAATCCAAAAGTAAAATTTTTAGCTGCTAGTATACGTAATTCATCTCAATTGCTTCAAGCAGCAACAAATGGCGCTGATGTAATTACTGTTCCACCAACCACATGGGAAAAAGTTTTTAAAAATAAATATACTTTAGATGGCGAAAAAAGCTTTTTGGAGAGCTGGAAAACTCTTCCTGCAAGGGCAAGACGTTCTTATGAAAATAAGTAATCTTTGATATTTCATCGATTTTACTTAATAAAGACCATAGAAAATTAAAGTTTATCTCAAGAAAAAACTTGTTTATGGTTCACGTTAATTTTATGACAAATAAGAAACCTGATTTTTATAAAAATAGCTTAGAAAAAAGCAGGAATAAACTAATAAATTTACTTCCCCTTAGCGCGCCCGTTTCAATTAGCATTGGTATTACTAATAGATGTAATTTTGGATGCACTTTTTGTCCAACTGGTGATTTCGAGCTCTCAAGGAAATCAAGGCCAAACGGCTTTATGACAAAAGATACTTTAAAAAAAATATTGAAAGACATCAAAGGTTATAACGAAAAAATAAGAAAAATCTCGCTCGTTACTGATGGTGAGCCTTTTTTACATAAAGAGTTTGTTGAATTTGTAAAATTAATTAAAGAAAGCAACGTAACTGATAGAATTTCAACTACAACAAATGTTAGTTTGATGCATAGATTTAACTTTGATGAAATAGTTACTTCTGGTTTAACAGATATTGTTTTTTCTATCGAACATGTAAATGACGAAGGATACAAAAAGGTTACAAGAAATTACTTAAAATTTGATCAAATTTTGAGTAATGTCAAAAATTTTTATGAAGCTAAAAAAAGAAATAACGTTAAACTACACATACATTCTAAAATATTAGATACTAGTTTAACAGAAGACGATAAACAAAAATTTTTAAAATTGTTTGAGCCTATGTCTGACGTAATAAATATTGACTATGTTCAAGATTGGGCACATTCAGATGAGCTGGATCTTAAAAAAGATAACAACAAGAATGAATTAACAAAAGATGGATTTAATAGAAGCACTAAACCAGAGTCAGAAATGATTTGTTCTTCACTTTTTATGTATCAAAAAATTCAATGGAACGGAAATGTTCTAGCTTGCTGTGTAGATTGGAAGCACGAAACTTCTACAGGCAACATTGCTGATGATACCCTTAAAAATATTTGGAATGGAGAAAAACTTCGTCAATTAAGACTTTTGCATATAAATAAAAAAAAACACTTGAACCCTGCGTGCGCTAATTGCGGGTGGATTAAAAATGTTATACCCAGCGATGACTTGACTGATGACAGAGAACAACTGAAAAAAATTTACTATTAAACTTCAATGTTAATTTCTTTACATATCTTATTAGCTAAAAAAATTGATTTAGATCTATTTTTGGACTTCACTATAACTTGACCTATTCTTTGAGTATGATCTGTAACTTTTTTTATAATTGAGCCTTTTTTGATATTTAAATCAAAAAAAATAACGTTTTTTGATTTTTTGATCCACTTTGGAACAATTATTTTTTTTACCATTTTATTTTCTTCTCTAAAAATGTACCTTTGAGTAACAAAATTAAAATCTTTTTCACTTAAATCTTTTTTGTGTATTTTCTCTTTTAGAGCAATATTTATAGCTAAATCAACTAACTTAATTCCATTCGAGGCAGGAATCATATGAGATGAAAAATATCCACCAGATAATCTACCTGCTATTTCAACAACAATTATCTTATTTTTGCTTACTATTAAATCGCCTTTGATCGATCCATTGTCTATTCCAAGATTTTTAGCAATTTTGCCAATTATGTTATTTATCTTATTTTTTAAAGTCCGTGTGTGGATAGATGGTAAGTCACTTCCATTTTCAATAATATGCGGAGAAAGAGTAAATAATTTATCATAATTTCTGTCTGAAATTCCAACGGTAAATGCTTTATTTTTATATATCAAAGTCTCAGTGCTTAATTGGTCGCCTTCAATAAATTCCTCAAGAAGAATTTCTCTTTTTTTTGAATGCTTCAGAACTTGTAAATAAAATTTTTTTAAATTTTTAGAATTCTTATTTAACAAAAAAACACCACGCGCTCCTCTACTATCAACAGGTTTTAGTACGAAATTTTTAAAAAGATTAATTTTTTTGATTAATTCTTTAAAATTTTTGATTCTATAAAATTTTGGAGTATCTATATTATATTTCTTAAAAAACATTTTCATTTTATATTTATCTGACAGTATCCTTGAACTTTTTACTTTATACCCTTGTAAATTAAATTTATTTGCTAATAGATTTACTGAAAAAGGCACATCAGCACTTAGACTCATGATTCCGTCTATTTTTAATTTTTTTTTTTTTATTTTTTTATAAATTTCTAATGGCTTATAGATACTTGAGTTTATAAAATGATCTGCATATAACCTAGCAGGTGCTTTTGTCGATTTATCACAAACTACTATTAGAAGTTTTTTTTTAATTGCAATTTTAATTCCAGGTAAGGACTCTTTGTTTCCACCTAAAAAAACGATACATCTTTTAGATTTTTCCATTATTTTAAAAACATACCACCATCTACATTAATAATTTGACCATTTATGTAACTGGAGTTTTTAGATAGTAGAAAATAGATTACTTCTGAAACTTCTTTTGGAAGACCTATTCTATTAAGTAAAATTCTATTAAAATAGGGATGATTTTTAAAACCTTTAGCTAGTTTAGTTTTTATTAATCCAGGTGAAATAGCATTTACTCTAATTTTTTTATCCTTAAAAAAAATAGCTAGATTTTTTGTTAATGTTTCAATACCTGCTTTGGAAATTGCATAATGGCTAGAATATGGTCCACCCGAAATTGCGCTAAAAGAACTAATATTCACAATACTTGAATTTTTATTTAAAAATTTGATTAACTTTTGAATTATAAAAAATGGAGCTTCTAGATTTGATCTTAAAATAGAGTCAAAATCCTTTTTGCTAATTTTATCAAATTTATTAGGAATGTTTATTCCTGCATTATTTACTATGCCGTCCAAAGTAATTTTTTTTGATTTTAAAAAATCAACAATTTTTAAATCATTATTCCTTCTTGAAATATCAATAGATAAATGAAAATAATTTTTATTAAATATTTTAGATTTAGATCGAGAAAGTCCTATTACTTTAAATTTTTTTAAAAGCAATAATTTCGCAGTTTCTTTTCCTATTCCACTTGACGTTCCGGTAATTAAAAAAAATTTATTTTTTTTTGACATTTTTTTTTATTTTCTCAAAAATTTTTCTTGCAGACAGACCTAAGTATTCTAGATTTTCATCTGGCAAACCTGTTGTACCAAATTTATCATTAGAATGAATACTAATAATTTTTGTCGGGTTTTTTTCAGATAAAATTTGAGATATTTGAGAGCCAAGTCCACCAAATTGGTTATGATCTTCTACTACAATTAAAAGTTTGCTCTTTTTTGATAAAGCTATCACACCTTTTTTATCTATTGGCTTCAAACAATGAAAATTTATAAGACCAGTTTGAATATTTAATTTTTGAAGCATTTCTTGAACTTTAATCGCATTTTGAAGGATGTAACCATAAGAAATAATATTTATCTTTTGAATTTTCTTAATTATTTCCATTTTTTTATAAACAAATTTATTAGTGGACAAGTTTTTTGCTTTAGGAAAAAATAGTCTTAAATAGCCTGCTTTTTTTGAATTTAAAAATTTAGGTAACAATTTTTTTAATTGACGTGAGTCCGCAGGAGCAAATATTTCCATATCTGGTAAACTGCTCATTAAAGCTATATCTTCACCTGTTTGATGGGTGGCCCCATCTGGAGAAAGCGTAAATCCTGAATGCAATCCAACTAGTTTAACATTGAGACTTGAATATGAAATCGACTCTCTTATTTGATCAAAAGCTCTGCCGGTAAGAAACACCGCCAAGCTCTGGACTATTGGTTTCATTCCAAATTGAGCAACACCTGCAGCTATACCGATAGCATTCTGTTCAGCAATGCCAACTTGAATATATCTATTTTTGATTATGTTCTTTAATTCTAAAGTTTTAGCAACAGTTCCCAAGTCTGCATCTACTAAGATTAATTTTTTATCTTTCTTAATTAATTTTGATAAATAAAAAGAGTATGCATCTCTAATACTTGATACTTTATCTTTTTCCTTAAATTCTAAAGAAGATTTTACCTGATTACTCTCTATTGCTTGTGACTGGCCAAATTCGTATGTGTTTTTCATTTAGGTAACCTTTCTAATGTCCGATTTGAAAATGGGTTTACCATGAGCTTCGACCAAACCCTCAATAGACTTAAGACCTTTTCCCGCAATTGTATCAGCAATGATTACAGTTGGCTTAGATCCTTTATAATTGATAAACTTTTTTAATGCACTTGTTAGCTGTGCAAAATTATGACCGTCAATTCTTTCTACTCTCCAATTAAAAGAGTCATATTTTTTGTTTAAAGGCTCTGAATTTAATATTTCTTTAGTATACCCATCAATCTGTATTTTATTCACATCAATTATAACACATAAATTATTTAGTTTATTATGTGACGCAAACATTGCTGCCTCCCAAACTTGACCTTCGTTTTGCTCTCCGTCTCCCATTATACAAAAAACGTTAGGTTTATTCTTTTTTTTAATAAATCTTTTAGCACTTATCGCATAGCCACAAGCAAGAGAAATTCCCTGTCCTAAAGATCCTCCAGAATTTTCTACACCAGGAAGTTCTAAAAATTTAGGGTGCCCAAGTAATGGTGAGCCAAATTTTCTTAGTGAGTCTAATAATTTTTTTTTGTAAAATTTTTTTTCAGCCAAAATTGCATATAAAGCAGGACAGTAATGACCAGCAGACAAAATCACTACATCTCTTGCTTGAGATTTATAATTTTTTCTTGAAATATTAAGGTATCCCGAAAAATATAGACTAACCAAAATATCAGTTGAAGATAATGATCCTCCTGGATGACCTGAACCAGCAGAGCTTAGCATTTTGATGACATTCTTTCTGACCGTGTTTGAAATATTCTTTAAGTATTTGATATTATCTTTTTTTCTCATAAAATATTATTTCTATTAAATCCCTTTGGTCAAATAACTTACTTGCTTCCTTGAAATAGTAATTAATTTTTTAATATTCTTATCAATTTTTTTACTATCAATTTTTCTGTTTTTCCAATTTTTCAAAATTTTTGCACTTAGGAGATTAATTGATTTGTTCAAATCAATCATATTTTGACCCAATCCGATTTCATTAGCCATAGATGATTGGTGGTTTGACATATTTCCACTTAAATCTTTAATTACTACCGACGGTATGGAGTTTAAAGCAGCAAAGCAAGTTGAGTGTCTTCTATTTGTAATGTGCATTTCTAGTAAAGAAAAAATGTTCATAGTTTCAAATAAGTTTAATTCTTTATCTATCAATACACACTTTGATTTTTTCCTCATATTTTTTTTAATTTGTTTATGAACAAATCTGTCATCTTGCCACTTATTAACTCCGTTATATGTACAATTTGGAATAAAAAGAAAAATACAATTAGTTTTCTTTTGAAAATTATCTAATATTTTAGACAATTTTTTTATTTTCTTCATTTGTGCGGCTTTATTAATTTTCCAATATTCTTCTCTCACACACAGCCCCACGATATTTTTATTACTTGGTAATTGTATCCTATTTTTTCTTAATGTTTTATACGCTAAACTTTTTTCTTTTGAAAATATCACTCCAAAAGCTGGATCGCCATACACTGCAATTTCTGGAGAAGAAAAGTTTAAATTTTTTAATAATTTTTTAGCAGATTGCTCACGAACTGTTATTTTCTTTGAGTTTTCCAATATGAATCTCACATGCTCTTTAGTTATTTTTGACTTTACTTTATCAACAACATTCAAACCATATAAAACAATGGGTTTTGAAAATGTCTTAGAAATAATTGATATTAAAGACGTGTAACTAGATACTCCTCTTAGGAAATTATTTGGGAAAATTTCCATAAACAAATTTCCTCCCAATATTACTAAATCTGATGATGCGATTTCTTGGACAACTTCTTTTAGATGCTGAGTATTATCTTCTCTATTAAATCCATAAAAAAACTTTTCTTTATTTTTGGGTTTTTTATTATGATCAAAATTTTTAATAGCTTTAATGTTTAAAATCCTCTTAATTTTTTCATTTGGATGACGAGCTATTAATACTATCTCACATGATGGATATTTTTTCCTTAAGTTTTGCACAAGATTAGTCAACATGGCATCATCACCATGATTTTTAACTGCATATGTACTTGCTCCAGCGATAATAAATTTTTTTCTTCTCATTTTTTTTGAACAATTAAATCAATTTGTCTACCAATGTTCAATTTTGTAAAATTTTTCTGTAAAGAGACAAGTAAATCTTCTAAGCCAGAAGTTTTCAAGTTTTCTTCAAATTTTTTTCTTAAGTTATGGGCATTTTTTCCTAAATTTTTCTTTCCTATATAATCTATTCCCATCAATAAAAATATATCTATAGGGAAAGAAGTTTGAACATCTTTTGTTTTAAAACCATTTTTATGAAAAAGTTTTTGAATACTGCTAACATTAAAATAATTAATATGCTCAGGTGGAATTATCCACCAAGGTTTGATTTTTTTCCTGTGTGTATAAGAATATTGAAATAAATTAAAATCATTAGCTACAGAAGAAAAAATAATACCTCTTTTTTTTAAGTAAATTTTCAAAAGATTAACATATTCTATTGGTTTTCTTAAATGCTCAAGCACGCCATGAGAATAAATTACATCAAATTTTAAATTCCCTACTTTATTTATTTGGTCAATATTTAATTTTTTAACATTTAGATTAAGTTTTTTTTTAGCGTATTCGTATGCTTTTAATGAAGGCTCGATACCCATTATTTTCCAACCTCTAGATTTAGCATATTTTAGAAAAAAACCTGGCCCACATCCTACGTCTAAAATTGTACCTTTACGGCCTAAAATTTTTTCGAACTTATCAATACGATTTTTAAATATACTTTTCCACCAAGTTAAATTTTTATTTTGATCTTTAAAATAATTTAACTTTCTTTTTTGAGAGTAATATTTCTTGAGATAATATTTTTCAAGATAATCTTTTTTAGGTATAGGAACAGCATGGATAAATCCACAATTTACACAATCAAGTATTCTATATTTATTTATTTTAAATAAATTTTTACCTTTATGTGTTTTTTCATCTCTCCATGAAAAATCTTTAGATTTACTTTTTTTAAATATAAAACTTTTATTTATTTGGTTTTTATTTAAAACTGGGAATAAAACTTTACTTTTATTTCTTAAATATAATGTGTTTTTTGATAAACTTTTATTTAATAAAGACAAGTTTGCTTTCCGAGGGAACGCCTTTATCATTTATAAGAGTAATTAAGTAGGTTCCTCTTTGAATAGCGTTTTTATTGTTATCGATAGAAAAACTGATCTTATTATTACCCAATTTTTCAAAACTCAAATTTTGAAATTTTAATTCTGCATTTTGATTATGTGTTGAAGACCCAGTGCTTAAAATAGTGAGTCCTTTAACATCCTCATTATTATTTGTGGTTAAAAGGTTTTTTCCTCTTTTTAATTTTGAATCAATTTTTTCTATTGACGGTCTTTTAGCTAAAACTATCTTGTTATTTTCTTTTCTCTCAAATAAATATGGCGGATAAAATATTTCTGCGTTCCAAACATCACCTCCACCAACCAAAATTGATCCATTCTGAAGCAAGAGAATGGAAGCATGATAATTTCTTCTAAAATCAGTTTTTGACATAATATCCCAACTATTTTTTTTTGTTCTATAAATTTCAGGTTTAAAAACGCTGAAGTGCTTGTCATCAAAATTATTTGTACTACCTTTGAAACTTACACCACCATGAATGAAAACATCTCCTGTGGGCAGTATTGTAGAATGACCACCTGCTCTTGAATAATTCATATTTTTCATTCTTTGAACTTTAGGATTATTTGTATTTTGAAAATCAATTAAATTTACATGGTTTGATGGTAGATATCCTTTCCATTCTGCTTCTCTTGGTAATTCATAAAAATCTTCATTGGCTAGATATACAAATTCTTCAGTAGCAGCTTCATCAGCAGCTTCATCTTTATCGTCCCATTGCCATCCTCCGAATTGCAGTACTTTATCCTTATCAATCATCACAGTTGTTGAAGTCGATCCAACTCCCGCACCAATAGTTCCAAGAATTATTTTTTGTTCAGAGTTGTTATTAGGATTTATTGAAGTAGAAATTTTTTTTACACCATTTTTCTCTAAAGGTATTCTACCTGTAATTATAATTTCGCCATCATTTTCATAGTTCAATTTCCATAATTTATTATATGAAATTCCTACAACACTTCCATCTGAGGCTAAAAATGCTTTAGGGTAAGACCATTCATCAGCATCATTTTTTCCGAAAACTTCTTTGCTTTTTGCATTATTTAATGGCTTCCAAAATAAACTACCATTAGAGTCTTTTTTTAAAATTTCTGGTGTTATACTAGAAATATTCGTTGTTTTATCATGACCACCAACTATTAAAACCTCCTGATTGCCCAACGTTATGACTGAACCATACCACCTGGGGTAATTTAATTTTTGAGTTTTATTAAATTCATTTTCATCAGTGTTAAAAAAAATAGTTTCTCTTTGAGTATCAGTCGAATTAGGTTTAGGTTCTTTATTACCACCTAATAAAATTATTCTTTTATCGTCAAAATTTTTAGCAATAGAGCAAAAAGCATCCCAAACTAATGGCCTATAAATTACTTTATGACTTTCATCTCCAAAGCCTAACTTTGGATCCCAAATGTCAAAATCTACACCTGCTTGAACATTATGATGTTGCCACTGAAAATCACCATCATCCCTCTTAATCTTCAGATTATCAGAAAGAGTTATTTCTTTATTTATATTTATATTATCTTTATTGTCTTTATCTTTAACTCCATAAGTTCCATAAGACATAATTTTTCCATCTGGCATCATAAGTAAGTGAATAGTATTTACATTCCAATCTACTGGAGCAGACCACATTCCCTCTACATCAGCATTTAAATTAGTAATTTTTAAATTTTCTAAGTTTTTTGGTGGAGTTTGTTTGTTATTCTTTAATATTTGGGGATTTACTGGAGCAATTCTTTTCTCAACAAACATGTACTTAATTTTTAAAAATATCAACGTTCTGTTTTGATAAATTTGAAACAATGAATTTAAAAATATTACTGATAATGTAAGAATTATTGCTAGATTTTTAAAAATAAACAATTTTTTCATATCTTTTTATAATATAACTCTTTAATTGTTCAAAAATTGAACATATAATGAGAATTATTTTTTAGCATTCGTATGATTTTTGTCAACAATATACAACAAACATGGCTTTTATTTTCAAAAAAAAATCGTTTAAAAGCGGTTTTGCTTTATATGTTGGTCCTTTTTAATGTTTTTTTAGAAATACTAAGCATTGGATCAATCGTGCCTATTCTAATATTTTTTTTAGAAGAAAATATTATAACTAAATATCCATTTATCTTATCAATTTTTGAAGTTTTACAATTTGAATATAATAATTTTAATTTATTTTATCTTTTAATAATTTCAATTTTTTTACTTTTTCTATTGAAATCTATTACCTTAAGCATACAGATATATTTAGAAAGTAATTTGTCTTGGGGTATTACAAATGAAATTAGAAAAAGATTATTTGAAAGATATCTATTAAATGACATAAGTTTTCATAACAATAAACATTCAAGCACAGCTATAAATAATTTAACAAGGGAACTAGACTATCTTTTCCATTCAGTTTCTAATTTAATAAATCTATTCACCCAATTAACTTTGTCAATAATTATATGCATAACATTATTCATCTTTAAACCATTCGAATTTTTCATAATTTTATCTTTAGTTTTAATAGTTTTGTTATTTTTTAATCTTTTTACAGCTAAAAATTTAAATAAAAAAAGTAACCTAAGACAAATTTTTGAAGAAAGTATTGCTAAACAAATAGTGAACGGATTAGGTGGTATCCGAGAAATAAAAGTTTTTAATTTAGAAAAGAAATTTTTAAAAATATTTAATCTTACAGCTAACAATTTATTTAAAATTGCTAAAAAAATTCAGATATTTGTAAATTTACCAAGAATAATTTTAGAGTTATCAATAGTAACTGCAATTCTAGCTTTGCTATATAATTTGGTTAATAGCAATATCGATACAAATACAATTTTCACTACAGCAGGCATTTTTACTATTGCGGCTATAAAATTATTACCATCAGTTAATAAAATTTATCAAGGGTTTCAATCTTTAAAAGTTAATGCACCGTCAGTTGAAGTTTTATCATCTGATCTAAAAATTACGGATGATTTTAAAAAATTGAATGAAGTTAATAATCAAATCGAATTCAAATTTGAAGATGAAATAGAAATTAAAAATCTTTTTTTCAAATACAAAAATCAAATTATATTTGAGGATATTAATTTAAGAATTAAAAAATTTGACCTAATCGGGATAAGAGGTGAAAGCGGTATAGGAAAAAGCACATTAATAGATTTAATTATTGGATTGAAAAATCCTGACAGTGGGAAAATATTAATTGATGGATTCAACTTAAATTTTAATAATAAAAATTGGCTTAAAAAAATTAGTTATGTGCCTCAAGATATTTTCTTAATGGACGATACGATTAAAAATAATATAACTTTTCAATTTGATAAAAAAGATTTTGATGAAAAAAACTTTAGGAAAGCATGTGAAGAAGCTGAAATTTATGATACTTTTTTAAATTTACCTGAAAGTTTTGATACTATGGTAGGCGAGAGGGGGTCAAAAATCTCAATAGGACAAAGACAAAGAATAGGTTTAGCAAGAGCTTTATATAGAAAACCTAAATTGCTTTTATTAGATGAAACTACAAGTTCATTAGACACATTTACAAAAAATAAAATTTTACAAACAATAAAAAATATCAATAAATACATTACAGTTATTATTGTTTCTCATGATGAGACTATATTGTCAGGTTGTAAAAATATAGTTGAAATTAAAAATAGAAAATTAATATATAAATAATTTATCTAGATAAATGAAATTAATTCTGGGACACGAAATTATTAAAGATAATTTAAACTCATATGTTGTTAAAGATGAGTCAAATTTTCAATTTATTTCATCTAAAACAGCAAAAAAAAAATTCAAGTATGTAAAAAATTTGGAAAAAAATATAAAAAATTTTTCTTTAACTGGAAAATATAGCAAAATAATAGATAAAAAACTCTCATACTACCGGAAACATTTATCTAAAGAATTAAACATTATTCATAAAACGAAATACAATCAAATGTATTGGGGCCTTTTAATAGATACTTTTTTAATTGATTTTTTAGGTATTATTATCAGTGACCATGACTCTTTGAAACAAATTAAAAAAAAATATAAAAATTTAACAATAGAATATCAGGAAAAAAAATTTAAATCTTATAATTCTCATTTTTTTACTAGAAAGGAATACGATCCGATTTTGCAAAAATTTTTTTTGAAAGAAACAGCTAAAGTTTTAAAACTCAATATTAAAAAAAAAGAACATAATTTCAGTTTTTATAACAATATCATCGATAAGAATTATTTTATAAATAAATTTTTATTTTTTTTTGTAAAACTATTTATTAAAGTTTTTAAACCAATTTTCGTTGAAACAGAATATGCTAAATTAAAATATAAATTTTTTGATATTAAATTGATAAATGGAAAATTATATTTTTTTTCAAAAGCTAAGCTGTTTGCTTACAATTATGATTATGATTTTGACCTATCAGCAAGAAATTCACTTAAGATTAAAAAAAACCTAGATTATATTGATAAAATATTCAATGGCTTAATAACAACTTTCTTTCCTGCAAGTTACTTAGAAAATTTTAAGAAAATCAAAAGTGATAATAAAGTTATTCTTGAAAGTTTAAAGTCTTTTGTTGGAACAACTACTTACAGGATAAATGATAATATTAAAATACTTATTGCAGATATGAAGTTTGAAAAAAAAAAAAAAGATAATATACTTTTCTCATGCACCGTTTGAAGATTTAAGAAAAGTAAGCAAATCATTCAATTATTGCAAGCAGTACTCTGATAAATACGTTAATTTTAGCAAAAGTATAAAAAGTGCATTTAACCAGCATAAAATTTTAAATTTAAAACCATTTCAATTTTTAAATCCTAAAAATAAAATTTTAATTTTTGGAACAGTTACTAGAGCATTCAATAATAACAACTTTCGAATCACAAAAGAGAATCATCCTTATCTCTCTTCTGATTTAGAATTTTACAAAAAACTTGATTTTAAAAAAAAAAATATTTGTTATGTGAAACTTTTTCCTTCTATTAAAGAAAGTTATGAAATTACAAAAAATATTTGGAAAACAAAAAACCCAAATAAAATTAAATTTATAGAAAAAAATTCAGACTTCGATAACTTTCATCGCTTTAATTTGTTGATTATTAATGAAGTTTCTACTCCTTTATTTGAGGCTTTATATACTAAAAGACCCTTTATCTTGATATACGAAAATTCTTTTATTAATTTAAAGCATTCATTAAAAATGAAATTTTTAAAACTAAGAAAATATAAATTATTATTCAAAAATAGTTATCAAGCATCACAATATATTAATCATAATTTGGAAAAATATTTAGATAACTGGCATGACGTGATTATGAGTAATGAATACAAGGAAATTAGAAAAATAGTTTGTTCATAGATAAAAATAATTTAAAAGGTTTACACTGATTAATATAAAATAAAATTTATACTTTAAAATATGCAAATTCCATATGGCAATCATTATATTGATACGCAAGACATTAAAAATGTCTCAAATGTCCTTAAAGGTAAATTAATTACTCAAGGTCCAATAGTAGAAAAATTTGAAAAAGCTGTTTGTAAATTACTCAAAGTTAAATATGCTGTAGCTGTCAGCAGTTGTACAGCAGGACTGCATTTAGCAGTGAAGTCAATTTATAAAAAAAATTCTAAAATTATTACATCCCCTATATCTTTTGTTTCTACTGCAAATTCAATATTATTTAATAATATGAAACCAATATTTTCAGATATAGATTATGAAAGCCTAAATATTGACTCTAATAAAATTCAAAAAATTTTAAAACAATACAAAGATATTAGAGCTATTATGCCTGTGCATTTAGGCGGTCTATCTTCAGGTAGTAAAAATTTATATAAAATAGCAAAAAAAAATAATTTATTTGTAATAGAAGACGCAGCCCATTCTTTTGGGGGAAAATACGAAGATGGCATCCCGGTAGGAAGTTGTAAGTACTCTGATATTACTGTTTTTTCTTTTCACCCAGTAAAGACTATTACTACAGGAGAGGGTGGAATAATTACTACTAAATCAAAAAAAATTTACGAAAAATTACTTTTGTTAAGAAATCACGGAATTCAAAAAAATCAAAAATTTTTTATTAATAAAAAACAAGCTTACACAAAAAATTCTCTTAATCCATGGTATTATGAAATGACTGACTTAGGGTTTAATTATAGAATTAACGATATTCAATGCGCCCTAGGTCTATCACAATTAAAAAAATTAAAAAAAATTTTAAAAAAAAGAGAACAAGTAGCATCTTTCTATGACAAAAAATTTGAAAATACTAATGGATTAAATCTCTTTCAAAAAAATAAAAGAAACAAAAGCTCAAATCATTTGTATGTGATTGGTATTAACTTTAAAAAGATAAAATCAAACAAAAATAAGTTTATGAAGTATTTAATGAAAAATGGGATAACGACGCAAATTCATTATATACCCATACCGATGCATCCATATTACCGATCATTAAAATACAATCTGAAAAACCTTTTTTTCTGTAAAAAATACTACGATGAAGCTATTAGCATCCCTATCTATTATAAGTTAACAAGAAAAAATCTAAATAAAATAGTTAAATTAATTAAATATTTTTTAAAATAGTGTTCATATTTTGAACATTTAATGATAATAGATAATTAAAATGCTTAAGAATAAAAATTTATTAGTAACTGGCGGTACCGGCTCTTTCGGACAAGAGTTGGTTAAAAATCTAATCAAAAATTTTGATTTAAAAAAAATTATAGTTTTTTCAAGAGATGAATATAAACAAGATATTATGAGGTCAGAATTTTCAGACCAGGAAAGAAAAAAGTTACGATTTCTTCTCGGAGATGTAAGAGATTTAGAGAGATTAAAAATGGCAATGAGAGATGTTGATATAATTATTCATGCCGCAGCTCTGAAACAAGTCCCAGCCGCTGAATACAATCCAATGGAATTTGTAAAAACAAATATACATGGAGCAGAAAATATTGTTCTCTCAGCAATTCATTGTAACGTTAAAAAGATTATAGCTTTATCAACAGATAAAGCGGCTAACCCAATTAATCTCTACGGTTCTACAAAACTAGCCTCAGATAAAATCTTTATAGCCGCGAATAAAATTACAGGGGTAAATAAAAACAAATTTTCTATAGTAAGATATGGTAATGTAATTGGGTCAAGAGGTTCGGTAATGCCTATTTTTAAAGAATTTATTCAAAAAAAGAAAAATTATTTTCCAATAACCGATAAAAGAATGACAAGATTCTGGTTCACACTTCAAGATAGTGTTAAATTTGTCTTACATAGTCTAAAAATAATGGAGGGGGGTGAAATTTTTGTTCCAAAAATTCCTTCTATTAAAATTACGGACTTAGCTAAAGCTATGAATTTAAATTATAAATTGAAGCTTATTGGTATTAGACCAGGTGAAAAACTTCATGAGCAAATGTGTCCAGCTGAGTCAAGTCTTAATACATTAGAATATAGAAAATTTTATGTCATTTATCCTCCAGACGTCGATGTTAAAAAAAAACTTAATACATTTAAAAAAATTATTAATGAAACAGGCAAAAAAGTTAAGACTGGCTATGAATATAATTCAATAAATAATAATAATTTTTTATCAGTAGCTCAAATTAAAAGTTTAAATAAAAAACTAAAAATTTGATTTTATTTCAATAAAATTTTGTTTACTTAGGAAATTTATAGATTTATAAATAAGGAAAATTTAATGAGCAAAATAATAAAAAATAAAATCACAAAATGCAAACTAATAGCTCAGCCCTTTCCTCATATATTTATAAAAAATTTTTTTGATAAAGAATTCGTTAATCAACTTAATAATTTTCTACCGTCTTTTAATGAAATTAAAGAAGAGGGTGTAATTTATCAAAGTAAATCAAAAACAAAAAAAACTATTTTACCAAATTCTGCCCATTATAAAATTCTAGGCAAAAATAAATTATTTAACCAAATTAATAAAAAATTTATAAATCTAAAGCCAATTATTACAAAAAAATTTGATAAATATATTAAAAAATTTGTAAACCAAAAATATCAAAATAGTAAATTAAAATATCATTCATCTTTTTCTGTAATGAAAGCAGGTTATAAAAAGAGCCCACATCTTGATAGAAGAGATCATTTAATTCATATGATATTTTATTCAGACTCTGATAGCAGTAAGGGAGGCGAGATTTGTATCAATAAAATAAAAAAAAAACAAAAGATTTACGATGTATTTCCTGAAAAAAAAGATTTAAAAATAGTCAAAAAATATAAAGTTGCAAATAACAGCTGTATAATTATTTTAAATGTTCCATGGGCCTATCACTCAGTAAGCAAATACTATGGGCAAAAAGATAGAAAATATTTTTATATGGTTTATGATTTTCCAATTAAGAATAGTGGGTCAAAAGTCGAAAATAGGAAAAAAGGTTTTAATCAAAATAATTTTTGGCTTAATCATGTTGGTTCTAAATCTAAAGTAAGAAAAAATATTTTTTTAACCGAGTAAAATGAAAAACTTAAATTCCAATAATAAAGATAAAATTAAATCTGAATTTTTTACTTTTGATATTGCTTATGAAAAAGATAAAAGCTTTATTGTAAGTTTTTTCAGGGGATGGAATAGCTCTCTAATATTACAAGTTGAAATTAAAAAAGGCTATAAAGTAGATTGTTCTAGTTTATATAATTTATTTCCAAAAATTTGTAATAAAGAAAAAATTCTAGTGTTGTCAGCTGGCTCAATTAGACTTCTTAACAGTCATTCTGAGTATAAAATGAAGGTCTTCGATGCAGCAAATTTCTATATCGATAATGATATATTGGAAATAGATCCAATGGAAGACAGTATAATTTATATTGTAAGTGCAGAAAATCTCTCGAGTGAAAAAGGCGATACACTTTTTTTTAATTTCAAAGATGATTTGAGTCCAAAAGAGATATGGGGTGGAAAATGTGTTTCCAGACCTTTTCAAGGAAAAAATTTAAATTTAGTGTTATTTGATTTAAAAGAAGGATTTGAGTTTAGAGACGAAGGGCATTCAAACGAGCAAATTACTTGGCTAATCGATGGAAAAATGGATTTTTATTGCAACGGCGATCTTAAGGGACAGCTCATAAAGAAAAAGGGAGTGGACGTAGGGGCTTTAAATGCTCATGGAGGCTTTTCAAGAGGCGCTTTAGGTTTTGATGCTTTTTTTCCAAAGAGAAATCAAGAAGAGTACAGTCAATCAGTAAATTTTAAGAAATTTTAAAACTTTACAAATCATTTTTTTATTAATAATGTTCAACTTATGAACAATGCCTAAAGAAATAAATATTTTAGACTGCACTCTAAGAGATGGCGGGTATTATAACAATTGGGATTTCCCAAAAAATTTGGTTAATGATTATTTAAAAGCTATTTCAGCTTCCGGAATAAAATTTGTAGAAATTGGTTTTAGATCATTGAGGGAAAATCAATTTAACGGTTCTACTTTTTTTTCAAATGATAACTATATTAATATTTTGAAAGTACCTAAAAATCTTGTTTTAGGTGTCATGATCAATGTTTCAGAACTAATAAATTTTAAATCTAATTATAAAAAAAAACTTAAGGAAATTTTTTTTAATAAAAGAAAAAATTCTAAAATAAAATTTGTAAGATTAGCTTCTCATTTTAATGAAATAAGCGAAACGATTAAAATATGTAAAATTCTAAAAGAACATAAATACACTGTAATGATAAATTTAATGCAGATTTCAGAGCAAAAAAAAGAAGATATCATTGAAGCCTCAAAAAAAATTAATATTGTTAAACCAGATGTTTTATACTTTGCCGATAGTTTAGGTTCGATCAATAATAATGAAATTCCAAAATATATTAGTTATTTAAGATCGCACTGGAAAGGTGATATTGGAATTCATGCCCACAATAATTTAGGAAAAGCTTTATCGAATAGCCTTACAGCTATAAAATCTAATATTAGTTGGGTTGACTCAACAGTTCTAGGAATGGGTCGTGGAGCAGGAAATACTGAGACAGAGTATCTTGTCCTTGAAGCAAATAAATTTTCTAAAAAAAATTACAATTTAATTCCGATAAATACGATAATTAGCAAATATTTTGATGAACTAAAATCAAAATATAAATGGGGACAAAATCCATTTTATTACTTAGCAGGTAAATACAGGATTCATCCTACTTACATACAAGAAATGTTATCTATAAAGATGAAAGATGAGGAAATAATTGATGCCATTAATCAATTAAAAGAGGAAGGAGGTAATAAGTATAATGTTAATTTAGTTAAATCTGAATTCCAAAAACCAATAAAACTTAAATCTGGAAAATGGAGTCCAGAAAAAAAATTGAAAAGTAAAGACGTACTTCTAATTTCGTCTGGACCAAAATTTCTAGAATTTAAAAAAGAAATTGAAAAATATATAGAGAAAAAAAAACCAATTGTTATTGCTCTTAACACATCAGTAAAATTAAAAAAAAATCTAATAAATTACTATGTAGCATGTAACCCCCTTAAACTATTATCTGAGTCTGATATGTATAAAAAGGTAAAGTCTCCTTTAATTGTTCCTTTCTCCTTGCTGTCAGAAAAACATAAAAAAAAATTTAAAAGAATAAAACTTTATGATTTTGGAATAGGATTAAAAGATAACAATTTCAAATTTTTTAAAAATTGTTGTATGATTCCTAAATTATATACAGTTGCCTATGCTTTAGCGATAGCTGCAGCGGGTAAGTCAAACAAAATTTTTTTAGCTGGCTTTGATGGGTATGAAAAAAATGATAGGAGATTGAAAATTATAAATGATATTTTTAATTCTTTTTTAGCTACAAAAAACACGAAATCAATCACTGCAATCACCCCTACGATTTATAATATTAAAAAAAAATCTATATATACTCTATGAAAATTGAATTAAAAACAGTTCTTACAGTTAGAAAAGGCTCCCAAAGAGTAATTAATAAAAATTTCAAAAAATTTCATAAAAAAAATTTACTTGCTTATAAAATTGAAACTCTAAAAAAAGTAAAAAATATTGGAGAGATTATTGTTAATACAGACTCTGAAAAAGCAATTAAAATAGCTAAAGATTATAAGGTAAAATTTCATATGCGAGATCCTTACTATGCTAGTTCAAGGTGTACTAATAGTGAATTCTGGTCCCATATAGCAAAAGTGACCAACAGTGAGTATATTCTTTTTACTCACTGCACCAACCCCTTAGTAAAGGCAGAAACCTATAGAAAAATGATTAAATTATTTATGAGAGAAAAAAAAAATTATGACACTTTCAATAGTGTGACTAGTGTTAAAGAGTTTTTATATCTAAATAAAAAGCCAATAAACTTTAATCCAAATAAATCACCAAATTCTCAAGATCTGCCAAATTTAGTAAAATTAAACTTTGCAATTAATATTTTGCCCACACAAATAATGAAAAATAAAAAATCATTAATTGGAAAAAAACCCTTTTTCTACGAATTAAGCCAAGAGGAGTCTTTTGACATAAATACCCCAACTGATTTTAAGGTTGCTGAGATTTTATTTAAAAAAAATTAGGCTAGTTTAATATTTTGACCAATCTATTAGTGGTATTTTTAGGAGGGTGACAATATAATTTCCTTTTTCCGCTCCTAATAACTTTTTTCATTTTCAGGTGATTTGAAATCATCTTTTCTAACTTATTCTTATTGTTAATTTTCAAACAATTCATATAATTAAGATTTTTGAAAAAGGTTTGACTTGCATTATTAGGATCGACAAAGAAACAGTGTTTACCTAATGCCACAGACTCTAAAACCATAGAAGAACAAAAAGAAAAAGCTATTCTACTTTTTTTTAAATAATCATAGCTATTGAATTGTTTATCTAAAACAATTCTTTTTATTCTTGAATCTTTTATAATTTCATCCTCTAAAACATCTCTTTCTTTTCCGGCGAAGCTTGTATGATGTTTGTAAACAAAATTAAGTTTTTTGTATTTTAAAGATAAACTTTTCATCCATTCTAAAAAGAGGTAGTAATTTTTTTTTATATCTCTTGAAGTTCTTATATAATTACTTAAGTTTACGCCTATTATTAAAACATCAATACGAGGCATTTTATTAATATTATTTTTCTTTGCCAGTTCAAATTCCATTTTCAAAGAACCTATCGGTATAACTTGATTAACTTTACCACCCAATGTTTCCAATTTTGTTTTTACATCTTTTGCTGTTCCCCAAGAGCATAAAGTATCTAAATCCTTAAATAAACTTATGGAATGCTCAGGCACATGAGTTTGAGTCGTAATGATTCTTTTTCCTCCATTTTTTTTAAAAAGAAAATTTTGTATAGGACAAGACCAATAAATTTTAGTGAATAATAAATACTTTGACGATATATAATTAAATTTGCTAATATTCTTTAAATACGCAAATAGTATTGACAATAAATATTCATTTAAAGAAAAATCATTATTTATATCCTTAAAATAATTCTTAAATATAATATTTAATAACAGTCTAGTGTTTGGGATAGAGTTTTTTTTGAATGGTATAAATATATTATGAACACTATCAATCTTATAATTTTTCAAAGATAATAATTTACTTTTTGTAATTACGAAAATTTTCTTTTTACTTTTTGCAAGTTTAGCAAAATAATTAAAAGAGTCTTCGTTTTCAATATTTTCGATTATGACATCAACTTTTTTTTTATGTAATTTAAAAATATAAATTTTTGACAATATTATCAAAGCTATTAATTTTATTAAAATTGTTGTAGAATAATAGAAAGATAAAAGTAGGTTTGATTTTGTGAATGAGAAGGTTTTATAGTCAAATTTATTACTTAAAAGTAGTTTAATTTTTTTCTTTATAATTCCCTTTGGTAAAGATAAAGCATTAGAGCACTGTTTTGTGAATGATATAAATTTCTGGCTTTTAACGATATCATCTATGTCTTTTTTTAAATTTTCGACATTAATTGCTGAATTCTTGTTAAAATATTTAGTTCTCATAATAATTAACCTTTATTCCTATTATAAGATATGTATTAGTTCAATAGTTGAACAAAATAATTTACCAATTCAATAAATACTTGTATTATTAATTTATGAGCTCAGATAATGAAGAACATTTTAAAGTTTTGAGAAAAGTTGGCGAGCAAGACGCTGTTTCGCAAAGGAAATTGTCTAAAGATCTAGGAATGAGTCTCGGTAAGATAAATTACTGTTTAAAAGCTTTAAAAACTAAAGGGCTAATCAAAATTAAAAATTTCAAGAACAACAAAAAAAAAAATTGGGTATCTTTATCTTTTAACGCCGAAAGGAATAAACGAAAAAACAAAAATTACGATTAGATTTATGAAAATTAAAATGCAGGAATATGAAACATTGAGAAAAGAAATTGAAAAAAACAAATAATGTTATCAGCAATTATTTTGTGCA
>MDTB01026674.1_pt1 | contig 21462 bp, 23 predicted proteins | sample 811161 | NCBI WGS metagenome assembly MDTB01 (sample SAMN05326650, study PRJNA326480) | marine metagenome | isolation source: seawater | place: Mediterranean Sea | collected 2009
AAGAATCGTTTTTATTAATACAGGTTTTTTAGATCGCACTGGAGATGAAATGCATACTTCATTTGAATCAGGTCCAATGATCTTTAAGGGTGATATGAAAAAATCGTTATGGCTGAATACTTATGAAGACTGGAATGTTGATATAGGTTTAAAATGTGGTTTCTCAGGAAAAGCACAAATTGGAAAAGGCATGTGGGCTATGCCTGACAAAATGGCTGATATGATGAAACAAAAAATCACCCATTTAGAAGCGGGAGCTAATTGTGCTTGGGTTCCATCACCAACCGCAGCTGGTTTACATGCTCTTCACTATCATAAAGTAAATGTTTTCAAAAAACAGAAGGAACTTAAAAAAAGAAAAATTTCAGATCAATTAGATTTACTTAGATTGCCAATAGCTAAAAAACCAAATTGGTCCAAAAATGAAATAAATCAAGAAATTTCAAACTCCTGTCAAACAATTTTGGGTTATGTAGTAAGATGGATAGACCAAGGTATTGGATGTTCTAAAGTACCTGATATTAATAATATAGGATTAATGGAAGACAGGGCAACTTTAAGAATTTCTTCACAACATATTGCTAATTGGCTTCATCATGGAATTTGTAGCAGAAAACAAGTCTTGGAAATTATAAAAAAAATGGCGAAAATTGTTGATAAACAAAATAAAAATGACTCAAGATATCAGAATATGTCTCCTGAATACTATAAATCTATTGCATTTAAAACTTCATGTGAATTAATTTTCCAAGCACGACATCAGCCCTCGGGTTACACAGAGCCACTTTTGCATTTAAATAGATTAATTAAAAAAAATTAAATTTTTTTATTTCACAAAGTTCTGTCTATTTTTAAAAGCTGATATTAAAGTACCATCATCTAAATTTTCAATTTCTCCACCTATTGGTAGTCCTTGTGCAAGTTTTGAAATTTTTACATTGATATTTTTTAAACTATCTTGAATATAAAATGCAGTTGTCTGACCTTCTACTGTCGCGCTAGTTGCTAAAATTACCTCTTCTAATTTATTTTTTTTAACTCTTTCTACCAAAGAGTGAATTAATAAATCCTCTTTTTGCTGATTGTTTGAGGATGAAATAGTTCCACCAAGAATATGAAAATATCCTTGATAAACGCTAGAACTTTCTATGCTCCATTGGTCAGCAATATTTTCTACTACACAAATTTTATTATATTTATTTTTATTGTTTTCACATCCATTACATCCGGCGGAATTTGATTTTAAAGATCCACAAATTTTACATCTTGATATATTTTTATAAATTTCAGCCAAATTTTTTGCCATTGGCTTAATAAGTTCTTCTCTATTATTAATTAATTTTAAAACTATTCTCTTGGCCGATTTAGGCCCTAAACCTGGAAGTTTCGAAATTAATTTAATCAACTCTTCAATTTCAGGAATATTTTGCATTTATATTATAAAGGCCACTTAAAACCTGGTATTCCAAATCCACCTGTTGCCTTTGAAATTTCATCAGAGGTTTTATCTTTTAATTGAGATTTGGCATTGTTGTGAGCTGCCTTTATTAAATCCTCAATAATTGTTTTGTCTTCTTTTAAAGTTTCTGGGGAAATATTTATATCTATAACATCGCCTTCGCCATTAAGAGTGATTTTTACAGAATTGCCTCCTGAAATACCAGTTACTTTTATATTTTTTATTTTTTCCTGGCTTTCTTTCATTTTGGTCTCAAGTTCTTTTGCTTTATCTAAAATTTTATTAAAATCTGTCATTTTTATTCTTCCTCTTTTAATTTTACATCAATTAATTCTGCGTCAGGGAATAATTCAAGAACTTTCTTATATAAGGTATTGTTTTTAGAAACCTCTATAATTTTTGATTTTTCATTATTTTTTTTTTGTTTTTTTGATAACTGGCCAATTTCTTTTGAAAAGGCTATTATCCATCTTTGTCCAGTCCATTCATTTAATTTTGCAGATAACTGCTTAACAAAATCTTTATCTAAATTTTCATTAAATGAAATTTCAATTTTTTGATCCATAAAACTAACTAAACTAACATTAGTTTCTAATTCATATTTTAATTTAAGTTCTTTTTTAAAATTACATATATTAATTAATTCTTCAAAATTTTTTATAAGCATTTTTTTTGATTCTGCCTCAATTTTATTTTTGGGCTTTAAGGTTTCTTCTTGAGAAAAGTTTTTTATCTGACTTATTGTTTGATTTTTTTTTTTTATATTTTGATCATTATTATCTAATTTTATTTCATTATTATTTTCTAAATTACTTTCATAATTGTCTTGGATTAAATTTTTTTCATTAGTGTTATTAATTTTTTTTTCTTTTTCAAGATATAAAAGTCTTATTAAAAACATTTCCATTGATAAGTTTTGATTAGAGACAATATCTAGCTCTTCTAATGTTTTAATTGTAAATTGCCAAAATAATAACAAAACATCTGGGTTGATTTCTTTTGAAATTAATTTTATCTCTTTAAACTCTTCATCATTTAAAGAAAAATTAGTTCCTTCCAAACTAATAGAGGCAATATTTTTTATATAATACAATATTTCTAAAAAATCATTTAAAAATATTTTAGGTTCAACTCCTTGATTATAAATGGTTCTATAAGTATTTATTACTTTTTCCTCATTACCTTCGAACAGAAATTTAAATAAACTTATAAGATAACTTTTATCAAAATATCCAAATATGTTTTGAGCTTGTTTTAAAGTCATTTCTGATTTTTCGTTCTGACTAACTAGAGCTCTATCTAGGAGAGAAAGAGCATCTCTTACAGATCCTTCGGATATTTTGACTATTAATTTTAGAGCTTCATCATTAATTTTTCCATTTTCTTTATTTTTTACTTCTTTAATAAAATTAAATAAATTTTCAGAATTTACTCTCGACAAATCATATCTCTGACATCTTGATACTACTGTTACAGGAATTTTTTTTATTTCAGTTGTTGCAAAAATAAATTTTAAATATTCTGGTGGTTCCTCAAGAGTTTTTAAGAGTGCATTAAACGCTTGTTTACTTAACATGTGAACTTCATCAATTATAAATATTTTAAATTTTGCACTTGATGGTCCGTATCTTGAAAATTCAATTAAATCCCTGACATCATCAACTCCGGTTTTGCTTGCAGCATCCATTTCTAATACATCTATATGATTTGAGTTACTAATTGATTCACAACTTTCACAAAAATTTTCATAACAAATTTTTTCAATTCCATTCTGACAGTTTAATGACTTTGCTACAATTCTTGCTATTGTGGTTTTGCCCACTCCTCTTATTCCGGTAAACAAGTATGCATTAGCTGACCTATTATTTTTTATAGAATTATATATGGTTTCTGCAATTATCTCTTGACCTATCAAATCTTTAAATGTTTTAGGTCTATATTTTAAAGCTAAAACTTTTGAATTCTTATTCATAAAATTAATTATTTTAGGAGACTAGAACCTGGGCAACTGTCTTTACGATTGCTTCCGTTAGGATCTGATCGGGTTCAAGCAGCACCCACCTCTAGCCTCCAAAAGTATTATAACAGTAAAGATTCTTAATCTACAAGAAAAGTAATAAATTATTTATCCCTGTATTTGTCCGCTTCAAAAACACCTAGAACGTGCATATCATCACAATGAAGTCCTAATTCCTCTAGAGAATTTTTAACTTTTGACTCTTCAATATGTCCGTCAAGTTCGCACAAAAAGAAATACGAAGAAAATGAATTTTTCTCAGGAAAACTTTGTAATTTTGTTAAATTTACTCCATTAAGTGTAAAGCTACCTAGTGCACTATAAAGTGCTCCTGCTTTACTTTTTAATTTAAATAGCAATGAAGTTATATATTTATTTTTTTTTACTTCAGGTTGAAAAATATCTTTTTGCATCACTAAAAACCTCGTAACATTCTCTTTCTCATCTTGAACATTTGAGCTTAAGATCTGTAAATTATATATTTTAGAACTTAGTATTGATGCTATTGCAGCTTTTGACTTATCTTTTGTTTCTGAAACATATTTGGCAGATCCAGCTGTGTCTGCTCTTACATTTTCGTTAAATTTATTTTTTTTTATAAATTTTGAAGATTGACTTAAAGCTTGAGCATGTGAATATATTTCCTTTATATCTTTTAATTTTGATCCAGGTAAAGCTAAAAGATTATGACTAATGGGAAAAAAGTGTTCAGCGTATATATTAAGTCTATACTTAAAAATTAGATATTCTACTCCAATGTTACCTGTTGTTTTATTTGATTCAGGTATAATTGCTTTAATTGAGTTATCTTCGTTTGCTCTTTCAAAACACTCATCAAATGTTTTACAAGAAATTGTTTCACAATCTGGATATTTCTCTTTAGCACAACTTTCGCTATAGCTTCCTGCAATACCTTGATATGCAATTTTCATTTCAAGAGTTATATTCTAAAATTTTTTTTAAAGCTAGATAATCTTCTTTGGTATCTATACCTATAGGACAAATTTTTGCTAAACCCACATTTATTTTTATTCCATTCTCTATTGCTCTTAACTGCTCCAATCTTTTTTCAATTTCATTTTTAGTTTGTTGAGATTTTATAATTCTTTTCAATATATTTGGCTTATATGCATATATTCCTATATGGTGAAAAATATTTTTATTAATTTTTTCTATTTTTCTTTCAAATCTTATTGCGGCTGGAAAATTTTCACTTGTAATTGAAGTTTCTGTAACAACTTTGACAACATTTTCATTAGTAAATTTAGTTTCATCTTCGATTTTTGAAGCCAAAGTTCCGATCTCTGGGCTATTTATCTTAAGCAACTTATTTAAATGTTTTAAATCACCTATATCAATATTTGGCTCATCACCTTGAAGGTTGATAATATAATCGATATTTTTTAAATCTAATTTTTCATAACATTCAAAAATTCTATCTGAGCCTGTTTTGTGATTTTTGCTGGTTAGAATTGCATTACCACCATTAATTCTAACATCTTCTAAAATCTCATGATCTTCAGCTGCAACATAAACATCTCCGATGTCAGCTTCCATTGCTTTTTTAACAACATGAGAAATAATTGATTTTCCATTAATTTCTAACAATGGTTTACCAGGTAATCTGGTTGCTGAAAGTCTTGAGGGTATTAAAATTACTGATTTAGACATTGTTTTGTTGAAAATTTATGCGTCCAAGGGACGCAAATTGCAAAATCAAAATATTTAAGCTTTTTAACAACTATCATGTTATATGAACTAAATTAAATATTATAAATGAATTCTTTTGAAATAAATAAAATTATTACTGCCATTTTAGTCACAATATTAGTGGTTTTTGGTATTGGAAAAGTATCTGACCTAGTATTTGATAAAAATAAAGAAACTGTTGTAGCTTACAAGGTTGAAGCTCCTGAGGGATCAATTGTAGAGGTTAACGCAGAGTCATCAATAGATATATCTGCTTTATTAGCAATGGGAGATGTTGCTCATGGAGAAAAGGTATTTAAAAAATGTAAAGCTTGTCACAGTATTAAAGAAGGTGGTGGTAATAAAATAGGTCCAAAACTTTGGAATGTTATGTATAGACCTGTTGCCGCAGTATCTGATTATAAATACTCAAAAGCTTTAGCGAATTATAAAAAAGAATGGACATGGGAAGAGATGAATGGTTTTTTAATAAAACCATCAACATGGATAAAAGGTAATAAAATGGGTTTTGCTGGACTTAAAAGTGAAAAGGATAGAGCTTCAGTGATTTTATATCTAAACCAAAATGGTGGGAATCCTAAACCATTACCTTAATTTTTCAAAACAATATAATAGTATACTTTTTTGGACATAAATTCTGTTAAGAGCTTGCTGCCAAACTTTTGATTTTTTTCCTAAAAAAACTTCATCAGAAACTTCAGGTCCCCTAGGTAAACAGTGTAAAAAAATTGCATCTTTTTTTGCATAATTCATTACTTCTGTATTAACTTTAAAATTTTTAAACTCATTTAATTTTTTTATTTTATCAACTTTGTCGTTCATAGAAATTACTTTATCAGTAAATATAACATCACTATCTTTTGCTGCTTTTTTACAATCATAAAATATTTTAATTTTTCCGTTATTTCTTTTTGCCCATTTTATTAAGTTTTTATTTGGTTGATATTTTTTAGGACTTCCAATATTTAATCTAAACGAAAATTTAACTGAAGCTTCTATTAAACTATTAATAACATTATTGTTTGCATCTCCAATCCAGCAAATTTGCAATTTTGAAATAGATTTTTTCTTTATTTCTTCAATTGTAAATACATCAGATAAAACTTGTGTTGGATGTGAAAGTGGACTGAGTCCATTTATTACTGGTATAGTCAAATATTTTTTAAATTCTTCTAGTTTTTTTTCACTATCAGTTCTAAGCATAAATGCATTCCCATAACTAGAAATAATTTTTGCAGTATCTGCTAAACTTTCACTACCTTTACCTAAATGAAGTTCGTTTGATCTTAACGTAAGTGCTCCTCCCGCCAATTGCTTTATTGCTATATAAAAACTTAACCTCGTTCTTAAGCTTGATTTTTCGAACATTTGTATTAGGAACTTACCTTTTAAAGGTTTGTCTTTATCAGCATCAAGAGTATTTAAATTTAATCTAGTTTTTTTTCTTTTTTTTGCTTCTAAAATAATTTTTTTTAAATCCTTGGTAGATATATCTCTTATATTTGTGAAGTTGTTCATTCCTATTTTGTTTCTTTGCAAACTTTCTTTATAATTTTAATTGCAATATCAATTTCAAATTTTTTAACATTAACAGGCGGTAATATTCTAATAACATTTTCTGCTGCTCTAATAGTAAGTAGCTTATTATCTTCAAGTTGCTGAATAAAATTTTTTTGATCTTTAAAAAGTTGTATTCCAATCAGAAAACCTTTTCCTCTAACTTCCTTTATTAATTTTGGATAATTATTTTTAATTTTGTTTAACTCATTATGAAAATATTTAGATAACTTTTCTACGTTTTTAAGAAATCCTTTTTTAAATATTTCATCTAAAACTGCATTTCCTACACTCATGGCCATTGGATTACCTCCAAATGTACTACCATGAGTTCCCGGTATCATTGCTTTTGCAACTTTTTTTGTCATTAAAACTGCACCAATCGGAAAACCTCCTCCTATACCTTTTGCTATGGGAACAATATCTGGTTTTACTCCAGAATATTCATAAGCAAAAAACTTTCCAGTTCTTCCAATTCCACATTGAACCTCATCTAAAATTAGAAGAATTTTTCTTTTATTACAAATTTTTCTTAACTCTCTTAAACACCAGCCTGGTATTACTTTAATTCCTCCTTCTCCCATTATAGGCTCTACCATAATTGCGGCAGTTTTTTTGGTAATAGCTTTTTTTAAGGATTTGTGATCTCCAAATTTAAAATGATCAAAACCTGGAACTTTAGGACCAAATCCTTCAGTCATTTTTTTTGAACCACTAGCGAAAATAGCAGCTAAAGTTCTTCCATGAAAAGAATTTTTTATACAAAGAATTCTATTTTTATTTTTATTTCCTTTTGAATAAAAATATCTTCTTGCAATTTTTATTGCAGCTTCTGTGGCCTCTGTACCAGAATTTTGAAAAATAACATAATCAGCAAAAGTTTTTTTCGTAAGTTTTTTGGCTAATTTCTCTCCCTCGGGTATTACAAAAGCGTTTGAAACATGCCAAACTTTTTTTGCTTGCTTGTTAATTGCTCTAATTAATTTTGGATTTGAATGTCCTAGAGAATTTACTGCAATACCCTGAACAAAATCTAAATATTTTTTTCCATTATTTCCAAAAAGAAAGCTACCTTTTCCTTTTTTAAAAGAGATTTTTCTTCTATTATAATTTTTTGCAAGTGAGCTCATTTTTTTTATTAAGATTTTATTTTATAACCTTTTTTATAAAGTTGATATGCTACAAACCATAAGAATATTGAAAGTACACTCAAATAAATTAAACCAAATTTAATTGAACCATCCATACTTCCGATAAAAGCATATCTAAATCCATCAATCATATGAAAAAAAGGATTATAGTGACTTAATATATTTAGAAAATTAGGAAGTCTCTCAACAGAATAGAATGTGCCTGATAAAAACGATAATGGTACAATTATAAAATTAGTTGCAGTGGCCATATGGTCAAATTTATCTGCCCATAATCCAACTATAAATCCAGCAGAACCCATAATAAATGAACTTAAAAATAAATATGAAAAAAATAATAAATAGTTCATAATTTTAATTTCAACTATAAAAGTAAATACAATTATTGAAACAATACAAATCATTAAAGCCCTAGTTACTGCAGCTAATATGATCGCAAGAGTCACTTCGCCAGACGATAAGGGAGCTCCAATCAGATCAACAATATTTCCCATCATTTTTCCCATTAAGAGTGATGACGAAGAATGTGAAAATGCTTGTTGAACAATCTGCATAGCTATTAAACCAGGTGCAAGGAATTGAATAAAGGGTACTCCTAAAACATTTGGTCTATCATCACCAAGTGCCAAGGATATTACCAATAAAAAAAGTATAGCAGTAACTATAGGCCCTACTATTGTTTGTCCAAAGACATTTAAAAATCTAAGAGTTTCTTTAATGTATAAAGTAAACGCTCCGACCCAATTAACTCCAAATCTTCTTTGACCAATTTGATATTTATTACCTAATTCAACCATAAGTCAGTATTCATAAACTTTTTTTTTAAATTTTGTTAAAAAAACCGAAATAATACTTGTTATTAATTTAATTGTATGTGTATCTTCATATTGTTATAAGTACAATAGTACATACAACATATGGTAGTATATGAGTTGGACTGAAGAAAAAGTTGAGAAATTAAAAGAGCTCTGGGGAAAAGGCAATACCGCAAGCCAAATTGCTGAAATTATAGGCGGAATAAGTCGAAATGCTGTAATAGGAAAGGCACATAGACTTAATTTATCTGCAAAGATAAAAAAAAGATCTCCCGTAAATAATTCAAATATTCCCCAAGCGTTTAAAGATTTGTCTTCTAAGAGAAGAAATAAAAGAATTAAATTCAGAACATTGCTCTTAGATAAAGATTTTGAGCCTGCAAAAAACTTAAGTTTGGAAGAACTTACTGAAAACACATGTAAATATATGGAAGGACATCCTAATGAAAAAGATTCATCTTTTTGTGGTAGAAAAAATGTAGAAAAATTTTCTTACTGCCCATTACATCTAATGACTGTTTTTCAACCACGAGGAAAGAAGGAAGAGATATTGAATGACGAAGATGTTCCCAAATTTATAGAGAAAAAAATCAAGTCTGCTTAAAAATTAATTTTTTTACCTAGAATATTCTCCTCCCTTTTTCCACATATATGAATATTTTTTTACTTCATCTTCAAATTTAAGTTTGGACTCACAATTTATATCTAAATTGGATTTATATTTATTTGAAAGCACATTGTCATATTTTAATAAATTTAGTTGATCATTAGTTAACATTGGTTTAGGAAATTTTTCAAAAAAATATGCAGTTAATTTTGCTAATGGCAAAGGTAAAGAAACTAAAAATTTTTTATTATCTATTAAAAGCATTAATTTTTTAATTATTTCTCTGAATGATATTTCTTCTGGCCCTACACATTCTATAATTTCAGAACAAATATTATTGTTTATAACTTTTAAAATTATCTCACATAAATCAGAAACATGAATAGGTCTAAATTTTGTCTTTCCTTGATAGTATAATGGAAAAAATGGTAATAAATTTAATAATGTCATTAAATTGGTTGTAAAATTATCATCAACAGAAAATACAACTGAAGGTCTAAGAATACTTGCACCTGGAAAGTTATCGAGTATTCTTTTTTCACCTTCAAGTTTACTTTTTGCATACTCGCTATCAGTAGCACTTTCAATTCCCAAAGCTGAAATTTGAATAAATTGTTCTAATTTTTTTTTTTTACATAACCTTGAAAGAACGTCTGGAAAATTGACATGTATATTTTTGAATGTATTCTGTTTTTTAGGATAAAGAATCCCAACAAGATTAATACATATATTTTTTTTCTCTATTAAATTGGATAATGTATTTTCGTCAAAAATATTCGCTTCAACTATCTCAATGTATCCAAAATTTCCTTGGGTTTTAAGAATTGATCCCTTTCTATGATAACTTCTAGTTACTACAGTTACCTGATGGTTGTGCATGGTCAATCTTCTGATTAAATGACGTCCAATTTGGCCTGAACCACCAAATACTAGAATATTTTTTCCTATCATATATATATATTTTAATGAAATTAGATATTAAAGTTCATAAGAATGATTTACCAGATGATTTAAATCTAGGCAATACAATTGCTGTCGATTGTGAGATGGGTGGATTGAATGTAAAAAGAGATCAGCTTTTTTTAGTACAAGTTTCAACTGGTAATTCTGATGCACATATAATTCAAATTAATAGAGATAATTATAAAGCTCCAAATTTAATTAAAATATTCGAAAATGAAGACATAAAAAAAATATTTCATTTTGCTAGAGCTGATTTATCATTTATAAATTTTTATTTTAAATCTAAAGTAAAAAATATTGATTGCACAAAAATAAAATCAAAACTTTCTAGAACATATTCTGATAAGCATGGATTAAAAGATTTAATAAAAGAATTTGTTGGAATTGATATTAGTAAACAGAAACAGTCATCAGATTTTGGGGGTGAATTGTCAGAATCTCAAATAAAATATTGTGCAAATGATGTTTTATATTTACACAAAATAAACGAAAGTTTAGATAAAATATTATTAAGAGAAAACAGAATGGATTTATATAAAAAAACAATAAAATTTGTAGATACTAGAGTGGAGTTAGATCTAGCTTCATTTTCTGACGATATATGGTCACACTGATGAAAAAAAAAAACTTAAAAATAATTGCTAAAAATGTAATTGATAATGAAATCTACTCTTTGAGAAATTTAAAAAAAAATATCAATTCTTCATTCGAAAAAGCTGTTAGGGCTATACTTAATTGTAAAAATGGTAAAATAATTATTTCTGGTACAGGAAAATCAGGAATAATTGGGAAAAAAATTTCTTCTACTTTTGCATCAATAGGAATACCATCTTTTTTCGTTGATGCTGGTGCGTGCTCTCATGGAGACCTGGGTGTTATCGGTTCTAACGACTTGGTAATATTAATAAGTAATAGTGGCGAAAGTGAAGAACTTAAAAATATTATTCAATTTATAAAAAGAAATAAGAAAATAATTTTAATAGGAATAGTTTCAAAAAAAAATAGTTTACTTTTTAAATCTGCAAATATTAAATTATTGATTCCAAATGTAAAAGAGGCAGATCAGTCTGGTATAGTTCCTACATCTTCAACGATAATACAATTAAGTATTGGCGATGCATTGGCTATTGCAACAATGGAACAACGAAATTTTGGAAAATTAGATTTTAAAAAATTTCACCCGAGCGGGACACTTGGTGCAAAATTAAAAACTGCTGAAGATTTAATGATTGCAGGAAATAAAATACCTTTGGTAAATGAAAATAATTTAATGAATGTAGGACTTAAAATAATATCTAAAAAAAAACTTGGTGTAGTTATTGTAATAAATAATAAAAAAGAAACAGTTGGAATTGTAACAGACGGTGACATAAAAAGAGCAAATAATTCATATAAAAGTATAAATAATTTAAAAGTTAAACAAATTATGAGTAAAAAACCAGTTACAGTAGATAAAGATATTCTGGCTGTAGAAGCTTTGGCTATAATGAATAACAAAAAAATTACTGGACTATGTGTTCATAACAAATCAAATTTAAAAAAAACTGTTGGATTTTTGCATATACACAATATTCTTGAAGCAAATATTCAATAAATGAAAAATAAAATTATTCTTCAAATATTAATCGTTCTAATAATATTTGGTATAAGTTTTTTCACATATTTCAAATTTCTAAAAATAGATGAAATTAAAAAAAATGTAGTTGTTGTAGAGGAAGATGAAAATTTTCAGAATGAAGATTCTGAGACTATTACGTCAAAAGAAAGAAACGTAATTGAAAATATAAAATATACAAATGAAGATTTGAATGGGAATAAGTTTATTATAGAGGCTAAAAAAGGTGAAATTAAAGAAAATAACACAAATAATATCATTTTAACGGACGTTCATGGTGTTATAAGTTTTAAAGGAAAGTCACAAATTAATATTTATTCCAAGTATGCTGAGTATAATTCAAATAATTTTGATACAAAATTTTTTTCAGAAGTTATAGCAAAATACCAAGATAATACCCTAGAAAGTCAAAATTTAGATATCTTTTTTAAGGATAACTATGGTTTAATGTATAATAATATTAAATTTTCAAATGCAGATTCTGAAGTAAATGCTGATAAATTATTTTTTGATTTAGTTAATGGAGATATAAAAATAAATATGTATAATCAAGATGACAAAATACTTATAATGAATAAATAAAAATTATGGGGATTATTAAAAAATTTCGTATTAAAACTTTTAAAAAAAATAAGCCTAAAATAGATTTAAAAAATATTTCATTATCATTTAATAAACGACAAATTCTTGATGATATATCGCTAACAATTCAAGAAGGAGAAATATGTGGAATATTGGGTCCTAATGGTGTTGGAAAATCAACTCTTTTTAATATAATAATTGGTCTATTAAAACCAGACTTTGGAAAAGTATATATTAATAATGTAGATGTTACTAACATACCAATTTACAAAAGAGCTTTGAATTTTGGAGTGTGCTTAGTGCCACAATCGGGTGGAATTTTTTCTGAACTTACATGTGAAGAAAATTTAAAATCTATTTCTGAAATTATCTTTAAAGATAAAAATGAGAGATTGTTCCAAGTAGAAAATATGATTTCTAAATTTCAATTAGAATCAGTGAAAAAAATTAAAAGTAAATTTTTATCAGGTGGGCAAAAAAAAAGAGTATGTATAGCTATGGCGCTGATTTCGAACCCAAAAATAATTTTGATGGATGAACCTTTTCAAGGTTTAGATTTAATAACAACTAGAGAGCTTCAAGAAACTATTGTGAATTTACAAACTGAAGATAATTCAAGATGTTGTATAATTTCAGATCATGCTGCAAGGGATCTATTGGCAATTACTGACAAAGCAATTGTAATTGCAAATAAAAAAATTGTAGCCGCGGGATCTCCAAATGAGCTAATAATAAACCAAAATGCAAAATCTCTTTATTTTGGTGATTCATTTAAAATTAATTAGCAGTAAATATGACAAGATCGGTTTTAATTAATAAAAAAATAGAAAAGTTTAATTGTAAGATTAATGTGAGTGGAGACAAAAGCTTGTCAATTAGATGGGCTCTAATTGCTTCACAAGCAATTGGAAAATCAAAAGCTTATAATATTTTAAATTCAGAAGACGTTAATAACGCACTAAAATCTCTCAAAAAACTTGGAGTCGGTGTCAAAAAAGGTAAAAATTTTTGTGAAATTACAAGCAAAGGTCTAAATAGTTTTTCATATAAAAATAATACAATTATAGACGCTGGTAATTCTGGAACATTTGCAAGATTAATTATGGGATCATTAGCAAATAATAGTAATTCAGTAATAATCAAGGGAGATAAAAGTCTATCTGATAGAGATTTTCAAAGAGTAATTGAACCTTTGAATTTGTTCGGAGTTAAAGTTATTTCAAAAAAAAATAAACTTCCCTTAAAAATTACAGGTAGTAAATATTTAAGGCCAATAAAATATTTTGAAAAAAAGGGAAGCGCACAAGTTAAAAGTTGTATTATGCTTGCAGCATTGAACACATTTGGTGAAACTATAATAAAATGTAAAAAATCAAGAGATCATACTGAAAGATTATTTAAATATCTAAATTTACCAATAAAAATTGAGAGAAAAAATAAAATTGAAATAATTAGAATTCAAGGCAAAAAGCAATATAGAGGTTTTAACTATAATATCCCTGGGGATATTAGTTCAGCATCATTTTTTATTGCATTAGCCTTATTATCAAAAAAATCTAAAATCTTAATAAAAAATATAAATATAAACAATTCAAGAACTGGAATATTGGATGTTCTAAAAAAAATGAATTCAAAAATTATTTTAAAAAATAAAAGTATTTATAAAGGAGAACCAATAGCAGATATTGAAATCAAGAGTGAAGATAGTCTTAAATCGGTAAATTGTAATTCAAGTATCAATAGTAGAATGATTGACGAATTTTTAATTATTTTTTTAATTTGTGCAAAGGCCAAAGGAATCTCTTCATTCAAAAAATTGGGTGAACTTAGAAATAAAGAGAGTGATAGACTCAAAATTGCTGTTAATTTTTTAAAAATGATTGGAGTAAAAATTATAAATAAATCAAATAATCTAAAAATTTATGGAAATCCTAATTTAAATTTAAAAGGAAATTATGTAATAAAAAATTATAAAAAAGATCATAGAGTTTTTATGATGTCTTGTATTGCTGCCTTAACTCTTGGTGGGACATGGAAAATTCACGATAAAGATTCCATTAACTCTTCATTCCCAAATTTTTTATCAATAATGAAAAATGTTGGAGCAAAGATCAAATGAGTAAATTTAAAAATTTAGATTTTTCAATTGCGATTGATGGAAGTTCGGCATCAGGAAAAACAACAGGAAGTAAATTTTTAGCAAAAAAATTTAATTTTAAATTACTATCATCAGGAAAGCTATACAGGTTTCTTGCATATAAAATAATTCTTAACAACTATAAATATAATTATAAATTTATAAAAAAAATATCAAAAAAAATCTCTTCAAAACAGTTAAATTCAAAAAAAATTTATGAGAATAAAGTTACTGATTTAGCGTCAGCGATCGCAAAAAAAAAATATATAAGAGATGAATTAAAAAAATTCCAAATAAATTATATTAAAAAAAATCAAAAGATAATTATAGAAGGAAGAGATATAGCGTCAAAAATTATGCCTAAAGCTGATCTAAAGTTGTTTTTTAAATGTTCAGTTAAAGAAAAGGCAAGAAGAAGATATATTGAAATAAAAAAAATTAATAAAAAAATTAAATATAATGATGTTGAAAAAGCTTTAAAATTAAGAGATTTTAATGATAGAAATAGAAGACAAAGCCCCTTGCTTTTTGTTAAGGGTGCTGTATTAGTTGACACCACAAAATTAAGTAAAAAACAATTAAAGGAGAAGTTAGTTAAACTGGTTAAAAGAAAGATTAAGTTAAAAACAAAAAGATATGGAAATATATAAAGATTTATCAAATCCAGGTGTCAAGGAATTCGAAAATTTACTTAATAGTCAACTTTCAAAAGCAAAAATAGAAGAAGGAAAATTAATCAACGGAACTGTTACAAAAGTAACCGATAAATTTGTATTTATTTTTATTGAAGGTTTAAAATCTGAGCCCATTTTAGATGTTAATGAAATTAAAAACCTAAATTTATTAGATAAAATTAAATTAGGTTCAAAAATAGAAGTTTTACTTGAAAAAATAGAAGATAAAGATGGGGCAGTTATAGTTTCTTTGGTAAAAGCACAAAAATTAAAAGGGTGGCTAGAACTTGAAAAAGCATATGAAGAAAATAAACCTATAATGGGAAAAATCACATCAAAATGTAAAGGTGGCGTTATAGTTGAGCATATAGATAGTGGGTCGTTAATGTTTTGTCCTGGATCTCAAATATCAGACAAACCACTCAAAGATATATCTCATTTGATGAATGAACCACAAAAATTTTCTTTAATTAAATTAGATAAAGTTAGAGGCAATGCATGTGTTTCCCGTAGACAAATTATATCTTCAAATAAAAAAATTGATAAAGCAAAAGTTATAGAAAAGTTTAAAGTAGGAGATATTATTGAAAATGCAGTTGTAAAAGGATATAGCTCCTTTGGTTGCTTTTTTGATGTTAACAATGGAGAATTAGATGTTCTAGTTCATTTACAAGAAATTTCTTATTCTAGAGTCGGTCACCCAGATGAAATATTTAATATAGGTGAAAAACACAATTTATTAGTAATTACAGTTGATAAAGAAAAATTACAAGTAGGTTGTTCTTTGAAGCAGCTTTCTCCAGACCCATTCAATCACATTGATAATTACGAATTAAATAAAAAGTATAAAGCTAAAGTTGTTAAAATCACAGATTATGGATGCTTCTGTGAGCTTGAACCTGGATTAACATCTTTATTGCACTCTAGTGAACTTAGCTGGACAAAAAAAAATGTTTCTCCTAAAAAACTATTTAAAGTTGGAGATGAAATTGACTGTGTGATAACTGAAATAGACAAAGAAAAAAGAAGAGTGGCCATATCTTACAGATTGACTAAAGAAAATCCCTTTGATCTTTTACTGAAAGACTATACGGTAGGATCAAGCGTTGAAGGAAAGATAACTAATATCAACGAGTATGCAATTTATATAAAATTAGATAATTTAGAAGTTGAGGCTTTTTTACATTCGAATGATTTATCATATCAAGGAAACCCAGAAGAAGAGCTAAAAAAATATAAAAAAGGAGACCAGCTCAAAGTTAAAGTTTTAGAGATTAAAAAAGATGAACAAAAAGTTAGGGTTGGACTAAAACAAAATCAAAAAGATCCAATGGAGTGGTTCAAAGATAAAAAAGCAAATGACATAATAACAGTAAAAGTTATTTCATCTGATAATAAAGGTTTAATGGTAAGACCTGAAGGATGTGAAATGGATTTTATAATAAAAAAATCTCAAATAGCAATAAGCTCAGCAGATGCTAGGCCATCTAGATTTGTTGGAGGGGAAAGAATTGATACAGCTATACAAGAAATAGATTTGAACAAAAGAAAAGTTATTTTAAGCATCAAACTATTAGAAGAGCTACAAAATAAAGAGGCAGTAACAAAATTTTCTTCACCATTATCTGGAAAAAACCTTCCATTTTCATCACTATCGGATAAATTAGAAGAAAATAAAAAAAAGAAATAAACTAATTTGGTATTAGTAAAATCAAAAATTCTAGATCAATTATCTGACAATTATCCTAATTTTTTAAAGAAAGATTTATTAAAACTAACTGAAATAATCCTTAAACAAATAGAGATTGCTCTTCAGAGGAATGAAAGGGTTGAATTAAGAGATATCTTTACACTGGAAACAAAAGTTCAAAAAGCCAGAATAGGCAGAAATCCAAAAACTAATGAAAGAATTAAAATTCCTGAAAAAAAAACAATTCGCTTTAAAATGTCAAAAAAATGGTTCAATAGTATAAATAATGAATAAAAAAATATTTATTGCATGTGACACTAATAAAATTTCTGACGCAAAAAGAATAATTAAAAATACAAATAGTAAAAAAGTTTTGATTGGATATAAGTTTGGTCTAGAGTTTTTTAATTCTAAAAATGGAAGACAATTTATATCAAAATTAAAAAATAAAATAATTTTTGCTGACTTAAAACTTAATGATATTCCAAATACTTGTGTTTCAACTTTAAAATCAATAAAAGATTTGAAAATTGATTATTTAACTATTCATATAAACTCAGGCTTAGATGCGCTTAAAAAAGTAAAAAAAATTTCTGGAAGAACTAAAATTGTCGGAGTAACAACTTTAACATCATTGGATGATAAAAATTTAAAAGAATTAGGACATACAAGGAAATTAGAACAATTAGTTTTTATTCAAGCAAAATTGGCTGCTAAAGCTAAATTAGATGCTCTGGTCTGTAGCGCCCATGAAGTTATAAATGTTAAAAAAATTTTTAAAAAGGAAATAATAACACCCGGGATTAGAATGAATAAAAAAACAAATGATCAAAAAAGAGTTATGAGTCCTAAAGAAGCATTTCAAAATGGTAGCGACTGGCTTGTAATTGGTAGATCAGTAACAAAAAATAATATAAAAAAAAATTTTAAAAATTTAATTGATCAAATATACAAATAATGGAATCAAAAATTTGTGGTATTAAAGATCAAAAAACTCTAGATTTTATTCTTAATCATAAATATCCACCTAAATATGTTGGCTTTATTTGTAATTATAAAAAATCAAAACGATTTGTAGAAATAAAAAAGTTAGTAAATCTAATCAAAAAGAAAAGAAAAGGAATATATTTTGTTGCGGTTTTAGTTTCTCCAAGTCAAAATTTTTTAGAAAAATTAAAATATATTAAATTTGATTATTTTCAATTATATGATGTCTCGCCAGTTAAAACTAAAAAAATTAAAAAAAAATATAAAAAAAAAATAATATCAGCTTTGACTATAAAAAATTCAAAGGATATTAATCGTTTCAAGATTTATGAAAAAATAGCTGATATTATTTTGTTTGATGGAAAAGGATACGAAAAAAGTATAAAATTTGATCATTCATTATTAAATGATTTAAAAATAAAAAAAAAAATTATGATTGCTGGAGATATAAAGTTTGATACCCCTATTGATAAATTTAAAAAAATAGCCGATATTATTGATATATCTGGTGGTCTAGAAACATCTAATAAAAAAGATATTTCAAAAATAGATATTTTTTTAAAAAATATAAAAAAATTTAAAAATGAAAATTAAAAAAAAAATACCTCTTATTGATCAGCACGATAAATTTGGATTTTGGGGAGGTAAGTTTGGAGGAAATTATATTCCTGAAACTTTAAAAAAGCCAATAGAAGAATTAACATTTTTATTCGAAAAATTAAGAAATAAAAAAAGCTTTATAAAAAAAAGAGATTATTATTTTAAAAATTATGTTGGATCTCCTACTAGATTTATAAAACTTAACAACCTATCAAACCATCTTGGTGGAGCTCAAATTTGGGCCAAAATAGTTTCTGATGCAAATGGTGGTGCTCATAAAATTTATAACGCAACAGTACACGCATTAATATGTAAAGAAGCAGGTAAAAAATATATTATAGGTGATACTGGGGCAGGTTACGCTGGCAAAATGTTAAGCATGGCGGCAAAAAAATTTGGTTTAAAGTGTAAGATTTTTATGGGTGCTAAAGATATAAAAAGACAGAAACCAAATTGTGATGCAATAAGAAAAAATGGAGCTGAGATTGTTCCTGTTAATTCAGGAAGTCAAACTTTAGTAGATGCAGTTAGTGAATGTATGAGATACTGGGTTTCCAATTGTGATACAACTCATATGTGCGTTGGTTCTACTGTTGGTCCAAATATATTTGTTAAGATTTGTGGATGGAGCACATCACAAATTTCTAGAGAATTAAAAAAACAAATATTAAGTGAATTTAATTATTTTCCTGAAAAAATTAAATTAATTAATTGTGTGGGTGGAGGTAGTTCTGCATATGGTTTTTGGAGTGAATTTATAGATTTCAATAAAAAAAAAGTAGAACTCATTGGTGTTGAAGCTGGTGGACCAAAAAATTCTAAATTACATGCTGCTCCTTTGAGTAAAGGAGCCAAGATTGGAATTTTGCACGGAGCAGCAAGCTATGTATGTCAAACTAATGAAGGTCAAATAAAAGATACTGAGTCAATAAGTGCCGGACTAGACTATCCTGGTGTTGGACCAATTCATTGCTTTTTAAAAGATAGCAAAAGAGCAAGATATACATTTGCAACTGACGAAGAGGCTCTTAGTGCATATAAATTAGTAACAAGTTTAGAAAAAATAAATCCAAGCTTGGAACCAAGTCATGCTTTTGCAGAAGCAATTAAAATTGCTCCTATATTAAGTAAAGATACAATTATAATAGTGAATTCATGTGGCGATGCTAAAAAAGACAAATTTATACTAAGGAAAAGATTGGGAATTAAATGAGCATAACAAATGCATTTTTAAATACAAAAAAAGAAAAAAGACCTGCGTTAGTAACTTACACAGTAGCCGGTGATTATAATGTCAAAAAATCTTCCGAAATTCTTAAGTCTATTTCAAAATTTGCTGATATTTGTGAAATTGGAGTTCCTCACAACACCCCAATTGCTGATGGTGGACAAGTACAAACTAGCTCTTATAGGGCAATTAAGAATGGAATTAAGATAAATGATATTTTTAAAATTGTAAAAAAATTTAAGAAAAAAAATAAAACTCCTATTATATTAATGGGCTATTATAATATGATTTTTCAATATGGTGAAAATAAATTTATAAATATTTGTAAAAAATCAGGTGTCGATGGTTTAATTGTTGTAGATTTACCATTTCCTGAAAATAAAAATTTCGCAAAAAAATGTAAAAAAAAGAAAATTAATTTTGTTCAACTTATATCTCCAACCACTTCAAAAAAAAGAATGAAAGAAATAATTAAAAGTTCTCATGATATGATATATTATATTAGTATGCTTTCAACAACTGGTGGAAAATTAAAAATTTCTCCTAAACAAATATTAAAAAACTATAAGAAAATTAAAGATATCAATATTAATAAAAATTGTGTAATTGGCTTTGGAATTACAGAAAAAACGATTTCAAAATTTAAATCTGCTGATGGATTAGTTGTTGGGAGCCCACTATGTGCAGAAATAAGTAAAAGTTTAGAAAAAAGACAAAATCCTGTCATAAATGTAAGCAAAATGGTTAGAAGATTAAAAAATAAAATATTATGAACTGGTTAACAAGAGCAATTAGTTTTGGTGAAAAAATAAAAAGAGTTTTAAAAAAAAGACCATCAAAACGAGAAATTGAAAATTCAGATTGGACGAGCTGTTGCAAAGGTCCAATTTTAAAAAAAGATTTAGAAGAAAACTTATGGATATGTAATTTATGTGGGAAACATCATAGAATTAGTTGTAGACAAAGATTTGATGTTTTTTTTGGAAAAAATAATTATGAAGTTCTGGATACCCCACTTCCTACTGAAGATCCATTGAATTGGAAAGATACAAAAACATATAAAGATAGATTGTCAGTTGCAAGAAAAAAAACAAAACAAAATTGTGCAGTAATGATTGCAAGAGGAAAAATAAACAATATTCAAGTAACGGTCGGTGCAATTAATTTTGATTTCATTGGTGGTTCTGTTGGAGCTGCTGAAGGTGAAGCAATTATTTATGGTGTGCAACACGCAATAGACAATAAAACTCCCTACATTTTTTTTCCATGTGGTGGCGGTCAAAGAATGTTTGAGTCTCCAATAGCCTTAGCAAATATGACTAGAACAACTTTAGCAATAAATGAATTAAAAAAAAATAAACTTCCATATATAGTTTGCTTTACAGACCCTACGGCAGGAGGAATTACTGCATCATTCGCAATGTTAGGCGACATTCATTTTGCTGAAACAGGATGCTTAATTGCTTTTGCGGGTAAAAGAGTAATTCAAGCAACTGTAAAAGAGGAATTAAGTCCTGATTTCCAGACAGCCGAATTTGTAGAAAAGCACGGCTTTGTTGATAAAGTAGTAAATAGGAAAAATCTTAAAAATGAAATTGGAAAATTACTTGAAATATTGCTAAAGAAAAATTCTGAGGTAAATTCAGAATTATCAAATGAAACTTCAACAA
>MDTB01178586.1_pt1 | contig 21460 bp, 13 predicted proteins | sample 811161 | NCBI WGS metagenome assembly MDTB01 (sample SAMN05326650, study PRJNA326480) | marine metagenome | isolation source: seawater | place: Mediterranean Sea | collected 2009
GACGACTTCCGCCGGGATCCAGACATCACTCAGTTGTTTATGCGTTTGTTAAAAGCACCGTTCAAGGTGGTTACCCAGCTCACCCGCATGCGGCGCTATGGCGTACTCGCGCGCTATATTCCCGAGTTCGGCCAGATCGTCGGACAAATGCAGCATGACCTGTTCCACATCTATACCGTCGACGCGCATACCATGATGGTGATCGGCAATATGCGCCGTTTTCGCTATCCACAAGCCATCGAACAAACCCCGGTAGCGTATCACTGCGTAAACGCCATACCGAAACCAGAACTACTTTACATAGCAGGGCTATATCACGATATTGGCAAAGGTCGTGGCGGCGACCATTCGCAGCTCGGCGCCGTCGATGCTCGAGCGTTTTGCGGGCGTCATATGCTCAGCCCAGCGGATACTGATACCGTCTGTTGGTTGGTGGAAAAGCACCTCTACATGTCCACGGTATCCCAACACCAAGATATCTATGATCCAGAGGTGGTGCACGAATTTGCTAAGGAAGTTCGTTCCGAGATGCGCCTAGATTATCTGTACGCACTCACGGTGGCGGACATTAATGCCACCAATCCAACGCTGTGGAACAGTTGGCGGGCGACACTACTGCGCCACCTGTACAGCGAAACCAAAAAAGCGTTGCAAAACGGCTTGGCATCTTTGCCCGACCGCGCCGCAGCCATCGTCGCCTGCCAAGAGCGCGCCATGGAAAAATTAGCAGAAGGCAATAGCTCGTTCCATGAAGCAACGGTAACTGCGTTGTGGGACGACCTTGGAGAGGACTTGTTTTTACGTCATCCGCCAAGTCAAATCGCAGAGTTAAGTACCAGACTGCTTCAGCACGATTCTGTGGCAAATGTGTTTGTGCACGTAGCCGACACTCCAGCCCAGTCTGCCAGCGAGGGTGCGACTCTAATCTACCTAATGTTGCGGGATCGACCAGGCGTATTTGCCGCAAGCGTCACCGCGCTGGGCCGACTTAACCTGTCGATCGTCGACGCGAGCATTCATACCAGTACAAGTGGCCAGTGCTTTAACACTTTCACTGTGCTGAACCAAGATGGCGAGGCTCTGACCGGCCAAGATGACTTACGGCAACGAATTTATGACGACCTGCAGCGTGCTCTGAGTGGTTCCAGCATGAACATCGACAGCGGTGAGCGGCGTATCTCGCGGCAATTGAAGGAACTCACCTGGCCTACCGAGGTACTGGTGCACGCGCAAGATGACGCAACCACAATCAGTGTGTTGGCGGCAGACCGACCAGGTTTGTTAGCACTCCTTGGGAATCTCTTTGTAGAGATGAATCTTACGTTGCAGTCAGCGCGAATCACCACCCTTGGCGAGCGGGTCGAAGATATCTTTGTGGTGCAAAATGCTGCCGGCAAGGGCTTAACCGATACTGAAGAAATTTACACCCTGCAACACACCTTACGCCAAAGGTTAGACAGCGAGCTGGGCAAGACCATAGGGGCGTGACCGCTATGAGCTACAACCTTAGGCTTAACCACCTGCAACCTTATCCCTTTGAGAAACTGCGCGAGGTCCTGTCCGCATGTAAACACGATGGAGGCCTTGAGCATATCGCTCTGTCTATCGGCGAACCAAAACATGCGCCGCCCAGTGTCGTGATCGACGCGCTGAGTAACCCACAGGCATTAGCCCAACAATTGGCCATCTATCCTGTCAGCCGCGGTGGCGATGCGTTACGCCAGGCCATCGCCGAGTGGTTAGGGGCGCGTTTTGCCGTCGAGATAGATCCCCTGAGGCACGTTTTGCCCGTCAACGGCACCCGCGAAGCACTGTTCGCATTTGGTCAAGCAATGCTCAGCGGCGACGCTGGAAGTTTGGTGGGCATGCCGAACCCGTTTTATCAAATTTATGAGGGGGCTGCGCTATTGGCCGGGGCCACACCTTTTTACATCGCAAATACCCCGGACAATGACTACCAAGCAGACTTCGCCAGCATCGCTCCAACGACCTGGGACGCAATGGAAGTGTTGTACATATGCTCACCTGGCAATCCGACAGGGCACTTGATAAGCGACGCACAAATGCGCCGCCTTATTGAACTGGCGCACCAACATGACTTCATCATTGCCGCAGATGAATGCTATTGCGAAATTTACTTCGCCGATCAACCGCGACCTGGCGGTTTGCTTGCCAGCAGCGAAGCTATGGGCAATGCAGAGTTCGCTCGCTGCGTAGTTTTTCATAGCCTGTCTAAGCGCTCCAACCTACCGGGATTGCGCAGCGGCTTTGTGGCTGGCGACGCTGAAATTATCCAGCGATTTTTACAATATCGAACCTATCACGGCTGCGCTTTAGGGATGCATCAGCAGCATGCCAGCACCCTAGCATGGCAAGACGAGCAGCACGTTGAAGAGAATAGAGCCTTGTATGAAGCAAAATTTCGCGCAGTGAACGAGATCCTGTCGCCCTTTTACGCGCTACAGCAACCAGCGGGGGGCTTCTATCATTGGCTGCCAACGCCCAGCGATGATGTTAGTTTTTGCCAGTCACTTTTTGCCGACCAGCACATTACGGTAATGCCCGGCACGTTTCTTGGGCGCGAACAAGAGGATGGCTTTAATCCAGGTAGCAATCATGTACGCGTCGCCTGGGTGGCGCCTTTAGAAGAGTGTGTGGAGGCAGCACAACGCTTAGTTGCATTTACCAATTCGTAGATTACCAAGATCCGCAGTAGCCAACAGCGTCTCGCGCTGTAGTATCATGCCGCCCAACGAGCTGCAGCATTATTACTGCAGTTGCGCTCAACTCTGACGATCTGGTGGACCCAAAAAATGACGGATACTTTCGCTTTCGGCTTAGGTTTTTCACGCCAGAGTGCGAGCGGCGCTATGCTGGACTGTTACTTTCCGCGACCGCTGTTAAGCCCGCAGGGCGCTTTACTTGACGCCCTGGCGGGACTACCCCACGGAGCTCACGAAGTAGATGTTGAATTTGCGCGGGTCTTGGATGCAGCGCAGGATGGTGGCTTGGTTGCTGGAGCGATCAAACCGGCTACGACACAGCATTCACTTATTGCTGTTCGCCTCGACAACGACCAGCCGATCAATAGCACCGCAGAGGCCTATCTGAAGTTACATTTGCTGTCCCATCGTTTGTGCGTTCCTAACAGCCTTAATCTGGATGGTATTTTTGCGCACCTGCCAAATGTTGCGTGGACCTCCGAAGGACCCGTCGCCGTTGACGAGCTGACCGATGCCATCGCCCGCGCGCACCTTAATGGCCGGCAACTCGAGGTGTTTGCGGTCGATAAGTTCCCGAAAATGGTCAACTACGTGGTGCCAACCGGCGTGCGAATCGCCGACGCCAGCCGCATACGCCTGGGTGCGTATCTCGGCGACGGCACCACCGTGATGCATGAGGGTTTTGTTAACTTCAACGCCGGAGCCATGGGACCCAACATGGTCGAGGGGCGAATTTCACAGGGCGTCACTGTCGGCGCAGGTACAGACTTAGGCGGCAGCGCAAGCACCATGGGGACGTTGTCAGGCGGCGGCAACATTACCATCAGCATCGGCGAAAACTGCCTAATCGGCGCAAACGCAGGAACCGGCATTCCGCTCGGCGACCGCTGCACCATCGAGGCAGGCCTGTACATTACCGCTGGAATGAAAATACAGCTGTTCGACGAGCATGGCGATTCCTTGGGAGAAGTTAAAGCACGAACACTGGCAGGTAAGTCAGACATGTTGTTCATGCGCGACAGCCAGGTCGGTAACATTATCTGCCGCACCAACCGGCAAGCGATAGAACTCAACGATCAACTGCATCAGCACAATTAGATAAACAATGAGCGAACCAGCGAATGCCGTTTTTGACCTAACCTGCGAACTCATTAGCAGAGTATCGGTAACCCCAGAAGATGCGGGCTGCCAAGAGATTATTGGCCAACGCCTGAATGCTCTCGGTTTTTCGCTGCACCAGTACAACACCCACGGCGTGCACAATCTTTGGGCCACGCGTGGCCACGGTTCCCCGCATTTACTCTTCGCCGGCCACACAGATGTGGTTCCGGCTGGGCCAGTCTCTGAGTGGCAAAGCCCACCATTTACACCGACGGTCAGCGATGGGTTGTTGATTGGTCGCGGTGCGGCAGACATGAAGTCCAGCTTGGCCGCCATGATAGTCGCGGTGGAAACCTTGCTGCGAGAACATCCAGCGCATCCAGGCACGCTGAGTTTTTTGATCACAAGCGATGAAGAGGGTGAAGCAATACACGGCACTGCTCACGCTATTCGCGCATTGCACAGAGAGGGCATCAAACCCGACTATTGCGTGGTCGGCGAACCCAGCTCCAGCGTCGCATTAGGCGATGTCGTACGCTGTGGTCGACGTGGGTCGCTTAACGCCCATTTGATTGTGCATGGCGTGCAGGGTCATGTTGCCTATCCATCAGCAGCACGCAACCCAATACATCAAGCCATGCCGGTTCTAGCCAAGCTCGCTGATACGGTCTGGGATGCGGGGAACGATTTTTATCCTCCTACAACCTTGCAGATCTCTAACATTCAGGCGGGTACCGGCGCCGGTAACGTCATACCCGGCACTTTGAGTGTCGATTTCAACTTGCGTTTTAACACCGAGCAAACGGCACAAGGTCTGCAAACACAGATCCAACAGATGCTTGCAGACGCAGGTTTAGAATTCGAAGTGACGTGGCAACTGTCTGGTGCTCCTTTTCTAACCCAGCCCGGGCAACTGTGCACTGCGGTGAGTGAAGCGATATATGCGCATACCGGCATGACTACTGAAATGAGCACCTCTGGAGGCACCTCCGACGGGAGATTTATTGCGCCATGGGATAATCATCCTGACGGGCCCGTCGAGGTAGTAGAACTGGGGCCAATTAACGCAACTATTCATAAAATCAACGAGTCGGTGCGTATTTGCGACCTGTTGCCACTGTCGCAGATTTATAACCAGATCATCGTCAACCTGCTTAAGCTCAAACAGAGCTGATTCTTGTGAGCAGACTGGCCGCTATTTGCGCCGCCGTCATTTTCCTCGGCGTTCCCATTGTTGTGATGTTGTTACCTGCCACACTGGCGAAACGAGCTGTCGACCAGCTAGAGGGCGTTGACGCTATTCGATTCAACGGCACTTTGTGGCACGGACAAAGCCTGCTCATCTTGCAGAACGGCCCCACGGCGAATCTGCGCTGGCAGCTGCAAGACTTGACCCATGCAAAAAGTACTGAGCTGTTTGGCCTTCAGCCAAAGTTCGACTGGACGCTACAAAACTCAGATTTCGAAATCACTGGCACCATCGGACTGCGCCGAACTTCCGCCGAAGTTAAGATTGCAGGCGACATCAACAGCAGCGCTCTGGCGCCACTACTCAACCGCTTCGACATTTTTCTCAGTGGTGATTTTACCTTGGCTCCCGGCACAGTGCTGGCACCCTATCGTACCGCGTCACTGCAACAGGTTACTTTGGTCGAACCTGTCGATCTGATGTGGAGCGGCGGTCAGGTCAGTTATATCCTGTCCGGCCAATTCAATCAGGTAGACCTGCCAAGCCTGCAGGCCAAAGTCACTCAAACAACCGATCAGACGCTGATCGCTACCGTGCAAACGGTGACCGCTGAGAAGCTACTGGATATTGTTTTACGCACCAATGGTGTCGTGGTTATTCGGCTCAATCGCAGATTCCTAGACTTGCTCGCATACCCATGGCCTGGCGAACAAGACCCTGAAGACATTGTCATCGAAGTTGAGCGACGAATTCTGTAGGACTCAGCAAAGGGTGCTATTAGCAGTGGTAATTTGCGTTGGAATTCGCACAATGCACCGGCAACCAACGTGATCGTAAAAATACACCACAGCGCAACCAAGTTAACGACATGCAGATTATTGATTACGCCCGAAAATTCGCAGCGCCCGCGCAATGGATAATTATCCTCGGCATCGTTGCGACGGTTGCGTATCGACTGTACAGCATCATTTATCTGCCCAATGACGTTGCGATTGCCGCGACCAGCCAGCTAAGTTCCTCGCCAAAAGAGAGCCCGACAAGACCTACAGACATTAATGCAGTAGTCAATCTGCACTTGTTTGGTAAACCATTGGCGAATGCAGCGGTGCGGCCAGCGAGTGTTACCAATGCCCAAGCGACGCGTCTCCCACTTGAGCTAAAGGCTGTCTTTGCGGCCACCGAAAACACTTATTCCGCAGCTATTATTGGCCAACGAGGTCAAGCGGCGCGACTCTACTCGGTAGGTGAAAGCGTACCCGGCAATGCAGTCCTAGCAGAGGTTTATGCCGATCAAGTATTACTGCGTCGCGCCGGTCAGCTTGAGTCTCTGGCGTTCCCCAAAACCACTTTCACCGCGAAAAGTAGCGGCTCCGCAGTGCCTGGTGGTAGCGCCGCTGCTCCGAAGCAACGTGCCGATCAAACAAAGTCGGCAGCGTCGACTGCCGATGCTCGTCAACTTGCGCAACAACTGGCGGCTGATCCGCAGCAAGCGGCAAAGCAACTCGGCCTGTCTGCAGGCGCCGAGGGCGGCTACAGAATCAGCAATGTCGCCAATTCACCGTATTTCCAACGCGCAGGACTTAGATCAGGCGACGTCATATTGTCGATCAATGGTAAACCGCTGAGTGACGCCCAGCCAAGCCAAGCGATGATGGATGAGCTAATGGCTAGCGGCACCGCTCGTGTGGTACTGCTGCGTAATAATGACCGTCTGACCATAACTGCCACTGTACCGAAGTTGAGATAACTCATGAACAAGCGCCCAATGCACTACCACACAGTGATCATGGCAATAACCCTGGTTCTTAGCTTTGCCATTGCGTCGGCACCGCTTGCAGCCGCTGACAATGATCAGCAGACATGGCAGATGGCAACCAAACGTGCAGATATTCAAGAATTTGTCGCGCAAGTGGCCAAAATCACCGGCAAAACCTTCATTGTGGATCCGAAACTAAAGGGCCAAGTTACGGTTATCTCGGACACACCGTTGGGCAAAGACGGCGTTTACGCACTGTTTCTGAGTGTCTTGCGACTACAGAATTACACCGCTGTGCCCTCGGGCGATGTCATTCGCATCCAGCAAAGCGCTACCGGAAAGCAGACTCCCGGAGTGCTAGGGCGTCCCGAGGCTGCGGCGCCAGAGGAACTGATGACCGAAGTCATCGCGGTGCAAAATACCGAATCCTCAGAATTGTTGAAACTATTGCGACCTTTGATACCGCAATACGGGCATATAGGCAGTGTTAGTAGCCCCAACGTGGTCATAATCTCCGACCATGCCGACAACATTTTGCGTCTGAAGAAACTCATTCGCGAAATAGACGTGGCCGATGAAGACGAAGTTGTTATGGTGCCATTAAAAGAGGCTTGGGTCGGCAGTGTGGCCTCAATTCTCGAGAAAGTAGCACCCGACCAAATTGGCAGCGGCGCCAAAGGCCCCACCAAAGTTCAGGTTATCGCTAATGAAAGAAACAACTCGTTAGTGCTGCGCGGGAAGCCGCGGCCGATCGCTGAGGTGATTAAGATCATTGACAAGTTAGACCGCCCCGCGACCACTACTGATGCCACCCAAGTGGTGCTTCTAAGTCACGCGGACGCCGAGAACATTAGCAAAATCCTTAGTAGCGTGGTCGGCAAGAACAGCAGCGGTAACAATAGTGCTTCGCAGGATATTACCATCGCCGCCGACACCACCTTAAACGCTATCGTCGTGAAGGCTGATCCCGGCACAATGAGCGAAATACTTGCGCTACTGGAAAAGCTCGATACGCCACGGGCGCAGGTTATGATCGAGGCGGCAATCGTTGAGGTCACCATGGATGCCGACAGTTCTTTGGGTGTGGAAATGGCCGCCGGCGACCAGCGCGGTGACAGTGCCCCATTGATCAGCACCAGTCTTAATGGCGTTATCAGCAGCCTGTTGGCTGGCGCAATCGCTGACGGTGACAACAGAATCTCCGTGCTTGAGGGCTTGGCCAGCCTGACCTCGCCTACCATCGCCGGCGCGAAAATCGACACCGATGGCGTATCGTTTGGCGCGGTGATCAACGCTATCGCGACCAATTCTGACGCTAATTTGCTGTCGACGCCGAGCATTTTGACCTTGGACAATCAGGAAGCAAAAATCCTCGTTGGCCGAGAGGTTCCGTTTCGTACCGGCTCGTTTTCAACCACGGGCGATGGCGCGAGCAATCCATTTACAACAGTTAATCGTCAAGATGTGGGTGTCGAACTTGTTGTGACACCCCATGTTTTCGAAAACAACGATGTACGTTTGGAGATTTCGCAGAACATAACCAACGTATTAAATACGGCAGTAGGTGGCAGCGGCTTTGCTGACGTCGTCACCTCAAAACGCACCATTGAAACCACAGTGCTGGCTGCCGACGGACAGACTATAGTTCTTGGCGGGCTGATTCAGGACGACATCAATAACACCAACAACCGCATTCCTGTGCTGGGTAAAATTCCGCTACTGGGGACGTTATTTCGCTCCACCAGTAAGGAGCGCACCAAAACCAATCTGCTCGTTTTTCTGCGACCAACAATTCTCCAAAGCACGGAAAACACGACTCAATTGAGCTTGGATCGCTATCAGCAAATCTGGGACATTGATCAAAGAAAAAACGGCCAATCCGCTACCGTTGACGATCTAGACGGGTTGTATAGCGGCCAACGGCCGGAGTAAGGGCGCAGCCTTGATCAGGTGAACTCTACTTATGAAGCTGTTGTATCGATTAGGCTATCGTTTGATTCGGTGGCTGACTCAACCCAGCCTCAGCGGGCAGGTGCAGTTAGATCCAAATAGTCATGTCGTCTACGTGCAATCGCAGCGAGCGCTTACCGATTTATTCATCCTTGATCTGGCGGTTAGCAGTAGCGACTATCCGTCGCCACTCAGTTCATTAGATCTCGACAATTGGCACCTCGCGCGACGCGCGTTTGCCTTGCATCGGCCGGTAGCGGGACGCATGACGATGCAAACCTACTCGCGGCGGATGCTGCGCCTCATCGACGCCCCCAACGAAGTCAAAAAGAACATCGTAATTATCCCATTTACTGTGTTCTGGGGCCGCTCTTTAGCACCTAAGGGGAACTGGCTGCGCGCGTTAACCAACGAGCAGCGAGAACTGGGCGGACGCTTCAAACGCACCTTGTCGCTGCTTATTAACCGTCGCGATATCCATGTTAGGTGCGGCAAACCCGTTGCTTTGGCGGATGTGGCGAATCTCCACAAAGGCCGCGACATAGCAATTCGAAGAACCGCTCGATACCTGCGCGTGCGTCATCGGCAACAACGAGAGGCTACTCTAGGACCAGAGTTTTTGAACCGCAGCGCGCTGATCAACACACTGATAAACAGCGCCCAAGTTCGCAGCGCTATCGCAACACTGCAAAGCGACGACGGCCGGTCATTAACAAAGTTAAAGCAGCAGGCGCTGCGGCACGCGCAGTCCATCGCAGCGGATATGTCGTATACAAAGATTCGTTTCTTCTTATCGTTGCTTACATGGTTTTGGAATCGGCTTTATGACGGTGTGCACGTCAACGGCTTGGATGGCCTCGCCGAGATCAGCAACACCCACACTCTGGTCTATGTACCTTCGCACCGCAGTCATGTCGACTACTTGGCGTTGAGCTACGCATTGTACGTCCAGGGTTTAATGATCCCGCATATTGCCGCGGGAGATAACTTGAATATGCCCTTGGTTGGTCGTTTTCTGCGCGGGGGCGGCGCTTTCTTTATGCGCCGAAGTTTCCGCGACGATCCATTGTATGCCGCAGTCTTCAACGAGTACCTATACCAATTGGCGCGACGCGGTCATTGTCTAGAGTTCTTCCCCGAGGGGGGTAGATCTCGCACTGGCCGGTTGTTGCCGGCTAAATTTGGTCTGCTAAAAATGTGCGTCGACAGTCAACGCCGCGGTCTACCTAAGCCATTGGCGTTCGTGCCTGTCTATTTGGGCTACGAGATCGTTCTCGAGGGCAGCAGCTATTTGTCTGAGCTGCGCGGCGCAGACAAAAAGAAGGAAAGCGTTTTCGATGTCTTACTTAGCCTCAAATTAATACGCAAAAAATATGGTGAAATGCATGTGACCTTCGGCGCACCGTTACAACTGGACCGCTGGTTAGCGCAGAACGACCATGCTGCGGCAGACGAGGCGACAACACTACAACATCTAGGCGACGACCTAATGCTCGCGATTAATCGTCAAGCTAGCGCCAATCCGATTAACTTGGTCGCCAGCGTCATGCTGACCAAAGACAATCAAGTAATGTCCGAGGACCAATTGCTTGATCAACTGCATTGCCACCAGCAGTTGATCGGGACTCTGCACGGCAGCGAGCACCTGACAGATCCGAACGCTAGCCCAGCCGAATTGATTCAATCTGCCGAGACCCTGAACTGGTTAGATCGCGAGTCACAATCCTACGGCGATGTGTTTTCAATACAGCCTGTAAACGCGGTGATGCTGACTTGGTATCGAAACAATATCTTGCACTTGCTGGCACTGCCCTCACTCATTGCCTGCCTGCTGATTAATCGACGCGGAGGCATGAAGACCGATCGCTTACAGAACACTATTGCATTGGTCTACCCCTACATTGCCAACGAACTCAGCGCCTCGGTACCCGCAGCGACCACCAAGGCACTAAATTCGATGCTGCAGCTAGAACTTTTACGCCAAGAAGCAGGTGTCACCCTGCCTGCGGCGCAAAATAGCGCTCAGCGTATGCAACTGGTACTGCTGTCGAAACTGGTCAGCGAGACCTTAGAACGCATGTTTATCGTGCTTAGCCTCGTTCATCACGGTAACTATCGACGCGATGCGTTGTGCACTCGTAGCCAGGCTGTCGCGCAACAAATGGCGCGTTTGCATGGCATTAATGCACCGGAGTTTTTTGATCAGGGGTTGTTGGATCGATTTATAGACACATTGCTGGCAAACCGGCACTTAACAACGGACGAGGACGGCGTGTTGATCTCCAACGCAACCATTGCGGAGACGCTGCACTTGGCGCGTACCGTGATCGACGATCGGGTGAGGTTTACTTTGAACCCATGGTTAAAGGCGCTGACCCAAGGGCGGGCGATCAACAACCAGGATTGACGCTACGTCGGCAAATACACGTCAAACCGCACACTCTTGCCTTTGATCTGAAACGTCGGCTGCAGTACCAGCGGATCTTTAAGCCGTTGTTTTACCACCACTTTGTTTAAGGCGCATGCCTGCCCGTGCTGGATCAGCTCTACCAATCCTGTTTGGTGTTGATCGGCGGTTGTTGTCGTTAGCTGGCGCAAGTGCTGTAACCCTCTGTTCGGAAGTGCGTTCTTGCGCCGCGGCGCGAACATTGGATCCAAATAAACTACATCCCAATGACGTTGACTCTGCATGACCCGCAGACAATCGTCCTGTTCAACCACTACTCTTTCTGTGGACTCGCAAAGATCCTGCAACAGCAACCACACTATAGGGTGCCGTTCCACCATGGTCACAACGCAGCCCAACGCCGCCAGAGTCAAGCCGTCAGTGCCGAAGCCAGCACACGCATCTAGTACGCTTGGTTTGCTTTGCGGCAACCCACAGGCTCTTGCTAAAGCGCCCATGCGATTTGTGCTGGTGCGTCTTTGAATCTGTCGCTGCGGCAATCTATATGGATCGCGATAGCCGGGCATAAGCAGCGAAAGACCCAACTGATCTAGGATTAGTACCGGTTCACTGAAGCCTGAGCTTTGCGTGCTGATCAGCTCAGCGGCGTCGACCTCTACCAGGTCGCACCAAGCGGCTAACGCATAAGCGCGGTGTTGTTGGGAGGCAACATAAAACAACCGCACCATAACCGTAGCACTGGGCTAGCGGCGTTTACGCCAGGGTGAATCACCCTGCACATAAATCGGCAGTGCCCGCTCCGCATCGACGCTACTGCCCAACGCGTGAATGTTACGCGCGGGGCCGATCATGGTTGTAGCGTCTGGCACCACTTCGCCAACGCAGCAATCGCTCAGCACTTCGGGTAACCAGTTTGGGCGTGGGCCTATGATGGCCAAGTCGCTGTATGTCACCGGCACGGCGCGTGTCGCTAAATCCTCCAGCCAAGGGGGCGCCGCATCGACAAGTTCATCGGGCCGTTGCATAACCCAATGTCTCTGCGCAGTTAGGTATTCAGAAACATAAAATGCTTGCCCTCGACTGGCGACAAAGCAGATGAGGCGTTCAACGCTGAGTTGCTGCGGTGCCCAAGAATTCACAATCACAGTAGATCCGCGCTGGGGTACCACCTTACAACCGCAGGCCATGGCAATACCTTGGGCTATCGAAGCTGCGATTCTGACGCCAGTAAAGCCTCCAGGTCCAGCCGCAAAACTGACCAATTGCGTGTTTGCAACCGTTTGTCCAGAGCGCTGATAGAGCGCGTCTAGCATCGGTAACGCTTCTTGATTATGGCGCCGCTCGAGCAGCTGAGTGTCAGCAAAAACATCATCGCCAACAGCAAGAGCCACGCTACAATGCGCTGTTGAAGTATCTATACAGAGAGTTGTTGTCATTGGCCCAGCATAGCCAAGCATTAGATCTGGAGGAAGCACTGGCTGCAATTCGCGCCCGCGTATCCCAATCTACAGTCCAAGTCACATGCCCTATTGACGAAAGTCTTGGGCGGGTTGTTGCAAAACCGGTTGCGGCCGCACTGGCGCTGCCACCGTTTCCAGCCTCTGCCATGGATGGCTATGCAGTCCGCCAAGAGGATGTGGACAGCGCTAAGCCGTTTGCGCTGACTCAAGTCGGCACCAGCCTAGCTGGCCATCCATTTGCCGGCACCGTCATACGAGGGCAATGCGTGCGCATTTTCACTGGCGCACCACTGCCGGAGGGTGCCGACCTAGTGATCCTCCAAGAGAACGTGATCGCCACACATCAGCAGCTGGTGAGCTTCCAACCCCACACCAGTCTAGATACCCATGTGCGGGCCATAGGCAACGATATTGATCAAGGCGAAATAGTCGTTGATGCCGGAGAGCTGGTGACGCCATTTCTGCTCGGTCACTTAGCGGCGGCGGGGATTCATCAAGTGCCAGTTTGTGCAGAAATTCGCGTCGGTATTTTTTCTAGCGGCGACGAGCTGCGCGACCCAGCCACGCCGGTAGAGGAGTTACGTTACGGGGAAATCTACGACGCGAACCGGCTGACGCTGATGCAGTTACTAAAAAACCTGCCAGTGCAGTGTATAGATCTTGGTTGCCTGCCCGATGACCCGGACATTGTGAACACCGCCTTGCACGACGCTGCCAACAAATGCGACGTTTTGCTCACCAGCGGTGGCGTTTCTGTCGGCGACGCAGACTTTATCGTGCAGCAGATTCAACGCCAGGGCGAACTTGAATTTTGGCGGCTTAACTTAAAGCCAGGAAAACCCCTAGCCTTCGGCCGCATCAACGACTGCTGGATCTTCGGCCTGCCAGGAAACCCTGTGTCCACCATCATTACCGCGTTGCTACTCGTTCGACCCACCATCGGTCACCTTGCGGGTATGAAAAGCGCAGCGCCACTGCGCCTCACCGCGGTATTGGCAACACCCGTGCATCACTCACCAGGCCGTACAGAATTCCAACGTGGTCACTTTGCAGCGCTTGATGACGGCTTTAGCGTTAGCCACACCGGCGAGCAAGGTTCTAATCGATTTAGCAGTTTTCGCCATGCCAACTGCCTCATAGAGATTGATAAGGATCAGGGTGACCTGCAAGCAGGCGCAGTCGTGACTATTTTACCGCTGACCAATCTACTGCATTAGTTTGCGCTCAATCAGCCAAGTATTGTGCCATCTCGCGCTCAATACTCTCACGATATACATCTAACCGTTGTTGTTTGATCACCCCAAATCCTCGGACTTGATCCACGCTATCGATGATCGCTCTGGCTGCGACGACGTTGTCGGTACAGACGTGGGCGATTACCTCTTGTACAAGATCGCGATATTGCGCGATGAGTTGCCTTTCCTCGCGGCGCTCAAGGGAATAACCAAATGGATCAAACCGGGTTCCACGCAAGCACTTGAGCTTTGCCAGCCAAGGAAAAAAACCTAACATCCACTGCCCGTAGGCATGTTTGCGTGGCCTCCCACTCGCGGCATCTGTAGAACTGAGCAACGGCGGCGCCAAATGTATTCGCAACCTATAGTCACCCGCAAACTGCGCCTGCAGTTTTTTACGAAAGCCATCATCACTGTATAAGCGCGCAACCTCGTATTCGTCCTTGTACATCATTAACCGCGCCAATTGCCGAGCCCCTGCAGCAGCGAGACCTTGACTGCTGCCCAAAAGCTGCAGCTCATGGCGGTGTATATCCGCATAAAATCGTCGCAACGAGTCGGCATAAGCTTGATTTTGGTAGGCGCGTAATTCGCTGCACAAACACTCCAGCCAATCTGCCGGCGCTTGGTCAACATTCGCAATCTGCACCGGCGTTGATGCGGCTAGCGCATGCTTGTCCTCCGCTAATACACGCCCCCAGCCAAAGGCCTCTAGATTTTCAGCAATGGCTACCCCATTAAGTTCGATCGCTCTACGCAGCGCGCGCTCTGGTAACGGGATCAAACCTTTTTGAAAAGCAAACCCCAAAACCAACAGGTTAACTGCTGCAAGGTCGCCGAAAAGCTGCTCTGCTGCGGCGTTCGCATCAAAGCTTTGTAGCTGCGAGCTACCAAAAGCAATTGCTGCTACGTCGGTAACAATCGGCATATCGTTGTCAGCAACGAACTGAGCAGTAGGGATAAAGCCAGAATTTAACACCACTGATCCCTCACCTGGAGCCATCAGCTGCACGCACCCAGCGGCAGTAATTTGGTCGCAGCCAAGCATCAAGTCACCTTGCTCGTCGCCTATTCGCGGACTGTGAATGTCCAGCCAATGCGGCGCAATTTTTATATGGCCGACCACGGCACCGTTCTTTTGCGACAACCCAGTAAAGTCTAGAGTTCGCACCTGCCTGCCGTGCAAATGCGCGGCCATAGCGATCACACCGGCCAAAGTTAAAACTCCGGAACCGCCAATACCCGCGCACAAGATCGAATACACCCCTTGGAGTTCGCCAATGTTCGGCTCCGCCAAAGCAGCTAAACGTTTACGCAATCGTGCCTGTCGCGGCGCTACGGGCGGTCTACGCAACTCGCCCCCCAGTACCTCAACGAAGCTCGGACAAAACCCGTTAACGCATGAGAAGTCTTTGTTGCAACTCGACTGATTGATCTGCCGTTTGCGCCCCCAGGGGGTTTGCAGTGGCTCTACCGCAATGCAGCTCGATTGTTTCGAGCAGTCGCCGCAGCCTTCGCACACTCTGTCGTTAATGAACAGTCGACGTGGCGGATCGACCAAGGTGCCGCGCTTGCGACGACGACGTTTTTCCGCAGCGCAGGTCTGCACATAGATCAACGCAGTCACGCCCTGGCGTTGCCGCAAACGAAGTTGCACCGTCTCTAAGGCATCGCGGGAATAACATTCCACACCTTCTGGCAGGTCTTCCTCGTCGGACAGAGCCGCGGCATCGTCACTCAATACCACGACTTCTTTTACCCCTTCAGCAAGCATTTGCGCAGCAATGCGCGCCACTGTGGGTTGTCCCTCAACAGGTTGACCACCGGTCATGGCAACGGCGTCGTTATATAGAACCTTAAAGGTTATGTTGACGCCACTGAGGACGGCTTGGCGCACCGCCAAACTGCCAGAGTGCTGGTAGGTACCATCACCCAGATTTTGGAACATATGTTCACTCTGGTTGAAGGGACTCAGGCCTACCCAATGCACACCCTCCCCTCCCATCTGAGTGAAGGTTTCGGTTCGCCGATTCGTCCCGACCGCCATGATATGACAACCAATACCGGCACCGGCGCGACTGCCGCTTGGCACCACTGTCGAGCGGTTGTGTGGACAACCGGCACAGAAGTAGGGTGTACGCTTGGGCAGTTCGCTATTCATGCGCAGCCGCGACTTCGAAACACCGTCACTCGCCTGTAAATAAGCGCTAATCCGATGCTGTAACGGCCCACTCGGCAGTACCGCTAACAACGCACGAAGAATCTGTTTGGCCGTAAAGGTCTGGGACTCCGCCAGCAGCACCCTGCCATCTTGACGCGTTTTTCCAACCACACTGGGACGCTCAGACGCCGGCAGATTATAAAGCTCGCGCTTTACCTGATCCTCAAGGAAGGGCCGCTTTTCTTCGATCACCAACACGGTCTGCAGTTGCCTCGCGAACGCTCGAATACGTTTCGGCTCTAATGGCCAAATCATGCCAACCTTGAGTACGCCAATTCCTGCCCGCTGTAAATCTGCTAAGGCTAAGCCCGCATCGGCTAGGGCTTGCAGCAAATCACTGTAGCCTTTGCCCGCACTTACTATGCCAAGCCCACCGGCTTTGGCAGGCAGCAAAATTGCGTCGAGCTGGTTGGTGAAAGCAAAGGCCTGAGCGGCGGGAATGCGCTCCTCTAACACCCGCCGCTCATATTCTGCGCGCTGCCCAGGCCACTGTAGCTTGGCGTCAAAGTTCAGCCCATGAGGTGGTAAGGGCAACTCCGGGACACGCAATCTCGGTGCAGCTAATTGAGTCACCGAAGCAGCACTTTCGATGACTTCCGTTACCGCCTTAAAACCAACCCAAAGCCCGCAGTAACGGGACAGGGCGATACCGGCCAGACCGAATTGCACATACTCGTCGATAGTCGACGGATACAACAACGGCATCATTGTGGCAGCGAAGACATGGTCGGTTTGATGCGCAAATACGGAGGATTCGGCGCTATGATCATCGCCAGCAATGACTAACACCCCACCCGCTTTAGCCGTGCCTTGAATGTTCGCTTGTCGGAAGACATCGGCGCTTCGGTCCACACCGTGCCCCTTTCCATACCAATAGGCGAACACCCCCTGCTTACGGCTTGTCTGCCGGTAATAGTCTGTTAGCTGGGTACCCCAGATTGCCGTCGCAGCAAGATCCTCATTAATACTTGGCTGAAAAAGCACCCCATGCTGCTGTAACCGCGAAGATTCTCGCCAGGCCTCCAGATCTACACCACCAACCGGTGAACCGCGATAACCGGTGATAAATCCACCAGTGTCTAATCCCGCCTGCTGATCCAGCTGGCGTTGCGCCATAGCCATGCGCAGAAACGTCTGCACCCCGTTAATGTAGATTTTCGACTTGGCTAGATCGTAGCGATCCTCGAGCAGGTAGGTTTGCAGAAAATCAGCGCTCACGGACACCTCCGGTAGCACCAGCTTCCTCGTTAAAGACTAACGCAATTACACTGGTGACCAACAAATCGAGTTAGCGCTAACGATAACACGATGCTGTTGAGTCGCAAGACGACTGTTGGGGTGACTTGCGCTCGCGTCAGGCTAATTACTGCGCAGAGCGAGGGGAATTGCCCGTTTAGGCATCCAGGCCTGTGCTGATGGCATCCTGGATGTCCGCAACATCACCCAAGCCGTTTATCTCGACATAACGAATGTGCGGCAGATTTTTGTAGAAAGCGATCAGCGGCTGGGTTTGCTCGGCGTAAACATTCAAGCGCTCGCGCACAGTAGCCTCCGTGTCGTCTTCGCGCTGCTGCAAAGGCTCGCCGGTTATATCGTCCAGTCCCTCTTGCTGAGGCGGGTTGTAGTCGACGTGATAGACTCGACCCGATCCTGGATGCACCCGACGACCAGTGATCCGCGTCACCAATTCTTCATCGTCAACCTGGATCTCCAACACCACGTCAATCGGCACGCCAGCGTCTTGCATCGCCTCTGCCTGAGGTATAGTGCGAGGAAATCCGTCGAACAAAAAGCCGTTCGCACAATCTGCTTGCGCGATCCGTGCTTTTACTAAGTCGATAATGATGTCATCAGAAACTAAAGCGCCAGAATCCATTACGGCTTTTACGCGCTGGCCCAACGCGCTGCCGGAACCAACGGCGGCGCGCAGCATATCACCGGTAGAGATTTGCGGAATGCTTAAACGCTCCTGAATAAATTGCGCCTGAGTGCCTTTGCCCGCTCCCGGCGGTCCTAACAAAATGATTTTCACTATGATCTCTCCAATTTATTCAGTGTGCTCAGGCGCGGTAGAGTATCGAGCGCCTTGGCTTCCAGCAGGTAATACGCGTCGCACATCGGTTACGCCTTTCAACATCATCACGAGACTTATAATCTGCAACATCTGCAGCCAATCATTAAATTCTGCCTCCACGGAAATGATCGCTTGGCCCGTAGTATTGCTCACCCGCCCAGCTGCACCCATGAGCGACAACTGTTGGGCGGCCAGCAATTGCGTGATGTCGCTAAGTAGGCCATCTCTGTTGTCTGCGGTAACCTGAATAATCGTGGTCGAGTTTGCAACCGCACTTTCGATCCCAGGCAAACCTGGTTGTGGGCGCATGAGCTGGGACCACTCAGGGTGCCGCAACACTCGTCTGATCAACTCAATGTAGCTGACCTCACCAGTTGCAAGCGCTGGCAACAGTGCATCCCCTGGTTTTTGCGGTGCAGCCTCGATACACGCATCAATGAACGTCTGTTCATCCCCTGCAATCGCCAATTGACGCTTCAACTGACGCAGCAGCGCCCTGCCTGCGGCGTTCGGATCTTCGCCACTGTGCATGCGAAAATAATGCGCTACTTTGGCCCGCGCGCGATGGGTAAACAAAATATTTAGCGACGGCTCAAGCCATTGACGCTGCGGGCGCTGCTCTGGATCGGCCACGACCTCTACTTGCTGGCCATTTTTCAAGCGCGCGTGAATAGGTACAGGCACGCCGTTCACTATGCCGCCGACGCACCTTTGACCGAGGTCAGAATGGATCCGATATGCAAAGTCCAATACTGTGGCGCCGCTCGCCAAATCCAGCACGTGACCCTTTGGGGTCGTGATGAATACTCGCTCCTGAGTAGTCTGCTGATACAACAGCGCGTTTAAGTCTGTAGCACCACCGAGTTCGTCGTGCCACTCCATAACCTGTCGTAACCAGTCCATTTTCGCCGTGAAATTGGCATCCTCATCCGCAGGATGATCATTGCCGGTTTTATAGGCCCAGTGTGCGCACACCCCTAGCTCCGCATCTTCATGCATTTGCCGCGTGCGAATCTGCACTTCCAACGTATGCCCATCATCAGCAGTAACGGCAGTGTGAATGCTTTGGTAGCCGTTCTCTTTGGGCATGGCGATATAGTCATCAAACTCCCCTGGCAAATGCTGCCATGTCGTATGAATCACACCTAGAGCGGCATAACAGTCTGCTAGTGAGCCGACAATAATGCGCACTGCTCGCACGTCATGAACTTCTTCTATCGGAATGTTTTTGGCCTGCATTTTGCGCCAAATGCTGAAAATATTTTTCGCGCGGCCATCTACATCGCCGTCGATACCGTGATCGGCTAGAAGGCCACGGACGCGATCTATCATAGCTGCGACTTGCTGTTCGCGTTGTTGACGTTTCTGACTGAGCTGTTTCGCAATGCCTAGATAGATGTCCTCGCGCAGGTAGCGCAGCGACAGATCTTCTAACTCCCACTTTAATTGCCAGACGCCTAAGCGATTCGCCAAGGGCGCAAACACCGAAGCGGCCTCTTGTGCAATACGCTGGCGACGTTGCGCCTGGTAGTTTTTTGCGTGGCGTAACGCCAATACCCGCTCGGCGAGTTTTATGACCGCCACCCGCACATCGTCGATCATTGACGCCAACATACGTTTGACGTTCTCCACCTGACTTTGCTGCTCTTTTGCAAGCATCGGCGAATCTGACATCTCTAACAGACTGGTCGTGGCGGTGGCGGCAACACTGAAGACTAATTGGGTAGCTTCACGGCCAATTTGTGCTATCAGGTCCGACCGAGTTACTCGATCAGTTCGCACCAACCTATATACAAGAGCTGCCACCACGGACGCGGTATCCAAACGCAGTTGTGCAACCAGTTCACCCAGTTCCAGCGCCATGGCAAGCTGTTGCCGATGTTCGCGGTCAATCCATGCGCAACAATCAATGAGAGGCTGTTCAGCGAGCTGAGGATGTTCAGCGAGCATACGATCGACCCAAGCGGCCCAGTCGAGACTGCCGTCTACCGCCACCGGTACCTGTTTGCGAACGTTAACCAAAGCCCTTTACCTTTTTCACGTCGTCCTCTTCCTAAGCATTACGCACGAAGTGGCCGATAGTCTCTATGTGCGCTGTCTGCGGAAACATATCGTAAACACCAACTTCGCGGAGTCTAAAACCCGCATCCTGCAGGCGCTGCGCATCATCCGCAAAACTTCGAGGATTGCAAGAGATGTACACCACTTGTTGCACCGATGGCATCGCCGCCCAGGTGTCCAGCTTGGCACCCGCACCACTGCGCGGCGGATCGAGCAACAACGCGTCGGGGGCCATACTTTGATCACTTAGAAACGTCAAAAACTCACTATCCGCGGACGCATCATATAGATCTTCTACGATAAAATTGCTGCATCGCTCTAGCCCGTTTCGGTGGGCATTGCGGCGTGCCATGGCAATGGCCTCGGCGCTACCTTCCACACCCACCACGGTCGCGCCTTGGCGCGCGAGCGGCAAACTGAAATTACCAATGCCACAAAATAGATCGGCTACCACCCGGCCGCGTAAGTTGCCAAAGTAACTGGCGGCGACGCGGATCAACTCGCGATTCATTAGCGCGTTAACTTGGGTAAATTGGTGCGCATAAAACTGTAAGTTCAGACCGAACTCTGGCAGCTTGTAAGACAACGGCAACACGCCGCTGTGCCCCGGCAAGGGTCGCAACTTGTCATAACCCGAAGGCTGCAAGATAACCTGCACGTTGTGGCTGTCGGCGAAGCGCTGCAATCGTTGAATATCTAATTCTGTGAGCGCTTCTAGATGGCGTAAAAGTAGCGCCACGCTTTGGTCGCCCGCTGCTAACTCAACCTGCGGAATAGTGCGAGGCTGACTTAACCCACTGATGAGTGTTTTCAGTGGCTTCAACAAGGCTGACAGCTCGCTTGTCAAAGTCATACAGCTATCCATGCGAGCAACCCGGTTGCTAAACGACTCTCGAAAGCCGAGCAGCACCTGCTCACCGAGTACGCGTACACCCAAGCGTGCCTTGCGCCGATAGCCCAAGCGCACCAATCCAGTGGGCTGGCGCCAATGCGCCGCCGCTACCCCGACCCTTTGTAGAGCGTCCGCTAACACACCTTGCTTCAACAACAGTTGCTCTGGATAGACAACATGGTGGAGGTTGCAGCCGCCACATCGGGGAAAATACTCGCACGCCGAAGCGCTCCGATTGCGGTTCAAGTCGCCGAGCGGTACGCCATCTGCGAAACGCTGGCCGCCACGGCGTTTGACTATGCGAGCTTTTACGTGTTCTCCAGGCAGCGCGTTGCGCACCCATAGCGGTCTGTCGTTAAGGGTGGCACCGCCCAACCCCTCGTCAGACAAC
>MDTB01165981.1_pt1 | contig 21459 bp, 17 predicted proteins | sample 811161 | NCBI WGS metagenome assembly MDTB01 (sample SAMN05326650, study PRJNA326480) | marine metagenome | isolation source: seawater | place: Mediterranean Sea | collected 2009
ATTTTCAATCGCGCAAGAAACGCTATCTTTTTAATTGACTCTATATCAAGAGACATTACTTACCACCTTATCAAATCATATAATTTTTTAAATTAAGTCAAGCGCCCTCAGTTCTTAGCGTAACAAAAATTATCACCGGCACAAGCCCTCATCGAGACACTTAAATCAAAAATTGTTTTGCAAAAAATTAGGAATTTTAAAAATTTTACTTTTATTTTTTGTATGAAAACAAATAATCCCAAACTTTTTTGTTCCAAGATCTATATGCCAACTCAACTGAGCCAATTAGAATATCCTCGATAGTTCTTACACCCTTTTTTCTCATTTTATTATTTTCAGACCCTTTAATTCCGAATACCTTCTCAGACTCCAGTGTTTTTATTTTATGATTATAAAAGCTAGTTGTAGAAAAAACTCCATCTTCTCCAAATGGAGCCTCAACAAAATCTAATGTTACTTGATGTACGCGCTTCTTTTTTAATAAATAGGCTCCTTCACTCAAAAAAAGTGGCGTGAAAAATCGTGCAGACTCAATTTCTTTGATCGCCTTTTCAAACTTAGTATTGGCAACGACTTTCCTCAACCCCTCACTTTTTTCTTTTGAATTAAGGTTTTTTGAACCTATCTTTTTATTTTTTTTTAGAATACTGCGTTTGCATTCCCAATTAACTTCATAATCAATCATTTTGAGAATCTGTCCCTCTGCTGGGGTTTCTCCAGAATAAACGATTTCATAATCACATTCCGGTTTATTTGAGACCTTCAAATTACCAGTCAACTTTTTATTTGTCTTTCCATTAAGCGTGAAAATCAAAGCAGTTTTATAGATAAAACCTAACTCTTTATTATTTTTAATAACGGAAACCCATCCTCCTCGTGTTGACCCTAATGAAGTCACTCTCTGATTTTTCTTATACGTCCCAATTTTTTTACTACTTGTTTTTGGCTTGGCCCGAATATTAACAGCCGTCCTTACTACGAAGGAACTCTTAGACTCAATGATATCAAATCCTTTAAATTTTATTATATTAGGTTTCTTCCTCACTTGGCCAAACTCTTTTTTTGTTACTTTGTCCTTAGCGCAACTCACAGAGACAACCAAAATACTCAAATTAGTTGACATCATTACAAAAGCAAGCAGTCTCACCAAACTGCTACTTGGCCAGAATAATTGTAATCTCATCCATTGGACGCAATGTAAAATGCTACAGGCTAATCGCTTAAACACAACAAATCCAAATCTATCTCTTTAAAAAAAACTATTATCAACATAAAATACCCCATGAGCATATGCGACCTTAATCATTTAAAACAAATTATTTGCACAGGGCAATGTCTTTTAGGAATTGATTTTGGGACTAAAACAATCGGGCTCAGCATTTCAGACGAATTCTTAATCATAGCAAGCCCGATGAAAACTCTATCTAGATCAATATTTACAAAAGATTTGAAGTTACTGACAGACATAATCTATAAATTTAATGTCGGTGGACTTATCATAGGCCTGCCTCTCAACTTGAATGGTCAAGAAGGACCGCGGTGTCAGTCCACTCGTCAATTTGCCAAGAATATTTTAAATCATTTAGATATACCGATAACTTTTTGGGATGAGCGCTTTAGTACCGCAGTGATTAATAAAATGTTAATTGCAGAGGTTGATATGAGTAGACAAAAACGTAAAAAGGTAATTGATAAAATAGCTGCCACTTATATTTTGCAAGGAGCACTTGATTCATTAAGTCTTAAGAAATAAGACATTAATATACTAATTCTTGCACCCAATGGTCTAAGTGACTATTATTCGATTTTATGACATCTATTAATGAGACTTTTCAAAAACCTCATCTTCTTGGGATTGAAGGGCTTAATCCTTTTGAGATTTCTACTTTACTTGATAGATCAGAGGCCTACGTAGAACAAAATCGCCAGATTGACAAAAAAAAATCTGTCTTAAGAGGCCGTACAATAATAAACCTGTTTTTTGAGGACTCAACAAGAACGCGAACCTCTTTTGAATTGGCAGGAAAGCGCCTTGGGGGCGATGTCATTAATATGTCTGTCTCTACAAGCGCTATAAAGAAAGGTGAGACTTTGGTAGATACTGCTATGACACTAAATGCGATGCACCCTGATGTGTTAGTTGTCCGCCATCCTCAGTCCGGAGCTGTAAAATTACTTTCAGAAAAGGTTCATTGCGCTGTGATTAATGCTGGAGATGGGAGTCATGAGCATCCCACGCAAGCGTTATTAGACGCCCTTACGATTCGACGGCGACGAGGAGAGCTTGGAGGTCTAGTTGTGGCTATCTGCGGAGATATCTTGCACTCCAGAGTTGCACGCTCCAATATTCATTTGCTCACCACAATGGGTGCGCGAGTTAGGCTTATTGCGCCAATAACTCTTTTGCCATCACAAATTGAAAAGCTGGGAGTTGAGGTGTTTCACGATATGAAAGCTGGGTTAACTAATGTAGACATCGTAATGATGTTACGTCTCCAGCGGGAGCGTATGAATAGTAACTTTTTCCCCTCAACCAGAGAATACTTCAATTTTTTTGGTTTGGATTACTTAAAGCTTCGTGCGGCAAAAGATGATGCTTTAATAATGCATCCTGGCCCAATGAATCGAGGCATTGAGATTGACTCAGAAGTAGCAGACGACTTTGGAAGAAGTGTTATTCGTGAGCAAGTAGAGATTGGGGTAGCTGTTAGAATGGCATGTTTAGAGATTTTGACTGCTAATTTTGACGCACAAAAATGAATATACTCTCATGAAAATATTATCAGCCAATAAACAACGAAGAGCGTTCTTAAATACTCGGGTTCTTGACCCTAAAAGTGGGCTAGATTTTTTAGGTGGGGTATTAATTGAAGGTGAAAAAATTATCGATATAGGTAAAAACCTATTTGTTGAGCAACCCCCCGATGATGTGCAAGTAATTGATTGCAAGGGGCATTGCCTACTTCCAGGCTTAGTGGACATTCGCGCTCACCTTGGCGAACCTGGTGATGAACAGAAAGAGACGCTTGCCACCGCAGGGAGAGCTGCAACATCAGGAGGCATAACTACTATAGTATGCTTGCCTAACACAAACCCAGTAATTGATGATATGTCAGGTGTTGAATTTGTTGCACGAAGAGCAAGAAAGTTGGGCTTAGCCAAAGTATATCCATACGCCTCTATAACAAAAAATATTGGAGGTGAAAAAATTGCCGAGCTTGGGATGTTGGCAGAAGCTGGCGCTGTTGCATTTACTGACGGTTTTAATCCCATTAATGATCCAGAAGTTATGCTTAAAGCACTTAATTACGCTAAAACATTTGGTCTTATAATAATACAGTTTCCAGAAGTCTCAGCGCTCTCCAAAAATACGTCAATGAATGCGGGAGAAATAGCAACAAGATTGGGCTTAATCGGAAACCCACCACAATCAGAGGTTATCATGGTCGAGCGAGACATTCGACTATTAGAAATAACTGGAGGAAGAATTCATTTTAGTAATATTTCAACCGCAAGTTCGATAGAAACTATCCGACTTGCTAAAGCGCGCGGCCTTGAAATCACTTGTGACACTGCTCCACCATATTTTGCACTAAACGAACTTGCAATAGGAGATTATCGCACATTTGCTAAATTATCACCCCCTTTAAGAAGCGAACATGATCGGCAGGCAGTAATCTCAGGTCTTAAAGATGGAACTATTGACGTTATTGCCTCCGATCACCGTCCTCAGGATGAGGAGGGAAAGCGTCTGCCTTTTGCGGAAGCTGCGCCCGGGGGAGTAGGATTAGAGACACTACTGCCAATTACTCTTGAATTGTTCAATAACGGACACATGTCGCTCCTAGAATCATTATCATTAATAACAAATAAGCCTTCAAACCTTCTGAGTCTTCCCTCAGGCTCGTTAGAAATAGGCGCCGCAGCTGACTTTGCTCTAATAAATATAAATCGTGGCTGGGTAGTCTCAGAAAACACCCTTAGTTCTAAGTCTAAGAACTCCCCTTTTGATGGACGTCCTGTGCAGGGGCAAGCCATAAAAACAGTGATTGATGGACGGTTTGTTCATGGTGATAAAACCGTAATCCAAGATCATGACATTTGATAGTCTTCATGTTATACCTCTAAGTTTAATAATTGGGTATTTGGTAGGCTCAATTCCTTTCGGTCTCATTATAAGCTTTAGCGCTGGCAAAGGTGATATCAGGAAAATTGGTTCAGGAAATATTGGGGCTACGAACGTTCTAAGAACGGGAAGCAAAACGCTAGCGGCACTAACTTTAATCCTCGACGCTGGAAAAGGAGCCTTCATAACTTTTTTTATAATAACATTATGGGGACACGAGATAGGAGTCATTTGTGGACTTGGCGCCGTGCTGGGTCATAATTTTTCAATTTGGCTCAGATTCAAAGGAGGCAAAGGCATTGCTACAACATTCGGTGTTTTGTTAGTTGTTTCTTGGCCTATTGGCCTTCTTTCTTCCCTTTGTTGGATCTTTATAGCCATAGCTTTTAGGTATTCATCACTCGCTTCTCTAATAAGTTTGTCATTTACACCATTTTTCTCTTGGTGGCTTGGCAATAATATTATCACTATGTTGTCAATCGCCTTAGCGGTGCTATCAATTATTCGTCATAGCCAAAATATAAAGAATCTTTTTAATGGCACTGAGACTAAAATAAAGCTCAAATAAGGCCCGACAATAGGACGTAAACATTTAAAAAGAGTCCCAGACCAAATTTTTAAAAACCATTCTGAGTCGCGCGCACGTCTCTAAACTAATATTTATTTGTACATATTTTGAATAAAACCTGATAATTTAGATAAAAAAACTAAAAAATCTGGTTTTGGCTATTGACGAAAGTGGTTTCTATCGCCAATTGTCCTCTCTTTACTTATACAACAAAAAAATATACGGCTTTTATTGTGACACTAGAATGGAAACGACATAACTATTTTTGTAGATGGAATTATGAGCACTGTTGTAATTGTTGAATCACCAGCCAAAGCAAAAACTATAAACAAGTATCTTGGCAACAAATTTAAGGTCCTTGCAACTGTTGGTCATGTTCGTGACTTGCCCTCTAAAAATGGGTCTGTAAGACCAGACGACGATTTTTCTATGGATTGGGAGGTTGACTCACGATCTAAAAAACAGATTAATGAAATCTCTCAGGCATTAAAAGGTGCGAACCGTCTATTCCTAGCTACTGACCCTGATAGAGAGGGTGAAGCTATTTCTTGGCATGTTTGTGACGTCCTAAGACAAAAGAAAATCTTGAATGAAATTGAAGTAAAAAGAGTTGTATTTAATGAAATTACAAAAAAAGCTGTCCTCGAGGCATTCAAGTATCCACGAGACTTAGACTCCGAGCTGATTGAAGCATATTTTGCAAGACGCGCACTAGATTATCTTGTTGGTTTCACACTGTCTCCTGTTCTTTGGCGAAAATTACCCGGAAGCAAATCAGCTGGACGAGTGCAATCTGTTGCGCTTCGTTTGATTTGTGACCGTGAACTAGAAATTGAAAATTTTATCAAGACAGAGTACTGGACCGTTAAATGCAATTTTCTCAACGCAAAAAAACAAATAATTCCCGCAACTCTTACTCATTTTAATGGAGGCAAACTTCAAAAACTCTCGCTAAAAAACATTCATGAAGCAGATAGGGCTGTGCAAACCATTAAACGCCATAATTTCAAAGTTGAAACCATTCAGGAAAAGAAAATGCACAGGCATCCTTTGCCACCTTTTACAACTTCCACTCTCCAACAGGAAGCATCACGAAAACTTAGATATAGTGCAACTCGAACCATGCAAATAGCTCAGCGACTTTATGAAGGTGTAAACATTAATGGGGAAGCTATTGGTTTAATCACTTACATGCGAACAGACGGCGTGCAAATAGCAAAGGATGCAATTAATCAAACCCGAAAATTAATAGGGAGTGATTTTGGATCATCATATCTTCCAAAATCTCCACGAATTTACAAAACAAAAGCAAAAAATGCACAAGAGGCTCATGAAGCCATTCGGCCAACAGATATGGCCCTTATTCCGAAAAGTCTTATCCAAAACTTAGATAATGATCAGCTCAATTTATATCGACTTATTTGGGAACGAACTATCGCCAGCCAGATGGAATCGGCGATATTAGATCAAGTTATTGTGGATATAAAATGTGAAAAAAAGGAGACTGTTCTTAGGGCGTCAGGTTCAGTTGTGGCCTTTGATGGCTTTTTCCGCGTTTATAAAGAAGGGATTGATGACTCGAACGATCATGAAAACCCTGAAACAAACGATGAGCGAAACAAAATCTTACCCGCACTAATTGAAAATGAGTCCCTAAAAATAGATAAAGTTTTACCTGAGCAACATTTCACACAACCTAAACCTCGATTTACCGAGGCTAGTTTAGTAAAAACTCTCGAAGAACACGGGATAGGGCGCCCCTCCACATATGCGAGTATTATCTCTGTTCTGCAAACGCGAAATTATGTCAAATTAGATAAGAGGCGTTTCGTTCCAGAGGATAGAGGACGTGTGGTAACTGCATTTTTAGAGAGCTTTTTCTCTCGCTATGTTGCGTATGACTTCACTGCCGATTTAGAAAACAAATTGGATGACATATCTGGTGGGCGAATTCCGTGGAAGTCCGTTTTGAGAGAATTTTGGAGCCCATTTGAGGAGGCTGTAGGTCATACTAAAGAACTGAGAATATCTGAAGTTTTGGATAAATTAGATAATTTTTTAGGGCCCCATTTTTTTCGTGCTGGTAAAGATGGAGTGGACCCTAGAAAGTGCGCGAACTGCAACGATGGACGTCTCAACCTAAAAGTTGGTAAATTTGGAGCATTTATTGGCTGCTCTAATTATCCCGATTGTCGTTTTACTCGACCTTTAGAAGTTAGCGATGGAGATCCATCTAATAACACAGCAACCAGCGGTCCAAAGCTGCTCGGAGAGGAACCTGATAGTGGGAAGCAAGTCTCGATCAGGAAAGGGCCATATGGATTTTATGTACAGTTAGGAGATGAGGAAATAATCGAAGACATTGGCAAAAAAGAAACTAAGAAACCTAAAGTAAAAAAGATTAAACCTAAACGGACCTCAATACCAAAACATATAGATCCAGCAACTTTGGAGCTAGAAAATGCTATTGGCTTATTATCTCTTCCACGAGATATCGGAATTGATCCCAATTCAAAAGATATGATCACTGCATCTATCGGACGATTTGGCCCTTATATAAAATGTGGAGCCACATTTGTATCATTAAAAGGCGATGATGACGTTTTAACCATAGGTTTGAACCGTGCGACAAGTTTGATGGCTGAAGCGCCAAAAAAAGACCCTCCTAAAGAAATCGGCAAACATCCAAGTGATGGAAAACCAATTAATCTAAAAAAGGGTAGGTGGGGTTTCTTTGTTCAGCATGGCAGAACAATGGCAACAATACCTAAAAACTGTGATGAGAACACTCTAACGCTTGAGCTGGCCGTTAATTTAGTTAACGAAAAATCAGGAAAAAAAAATCCCAATAAAAAAAAATCAAAACAAAAAACAAAGACTAAAAAATCATAGGTGAACCATTATATTCTTGTGTTTTTCAACTCAGACATTTTAATTTTCCCAGCCACAATGATACTTTTTTAAACACGACACAAAATGCTTAGTATTTTAAAAAATATCTCAAATCCCTGTGAGCACAGGATGACCGGCAATTTTGGGATAAACTTGCAAAAAAAGATCATCTTAAAAAAAATGTTACAGTCTTTTACTCCAGGAAATTATCAAAAAAGTTAGATGTCAAAAAAAATATACAAAAAAAATATACTCCCAAAAATCTGCCCTATTGAAATAACCGGCACTGATATGGATGGTGATATGCTCGGCTCCCCCACAAGAATAGTCGTGGGAATTAAATCACCTAAAATATATATCCAACCCGAGAGACACGACAAGTATCCTCTCAAAATAGGAGATCGTATTTTAGCTAGATTGACTCCTAATGACGACAAATCATATTCAGCAAAAAAAATACGAAAGATATCTCAAACACCACAAGAGATTTTAGGCGTAATCAAATATGTTAAGGGAAAGTACTATCTGCAATCAATCGAGAAGAAAAAGAATAAAGCTATCACGATCAACATTAATGACCTAAACGGAGCTTGTTCTGAAGATTTTGTCTCTGCAGAGATTGTCACATCCAGGAATTCAAGAAATGTAAGAGCACGTATTATTAATCGTTTTAATTCCACAAATTCAAATAATCGAATAAGTGAAATTACCATAAAGCAATTTTCAATTCCCAATAATTTTTCAGCAGAGATATCAGATTTATCATTTACGTTAACTCCTTTTCATCATAAAGGCCGAGAGGACTTACTAAATATTCCATTAATAACCATTGATGGCGAGGATGCTAAGGATTTTGATGATGCAGTCTGGGCGGAACCTGACTCAAACCCAGAAAACCTTGGAGGGTGGCATCTAATAGTTGCCATTGCAGACGTAGCTTGGTACGTGCGTCCTGGAGGACAAATTGACGTTGAAGCAAAAAACCGAGGAAATTCGGTCTATTTGCCTGATATCGTAATGCCAATGTTACCAGAAAATCTATCAAATAATTTGTGTTCGTTAATCCCCAAAAAAATCAGACCCTGTCTTGCTGTTCATATTTGGATTGATTTTGAAGGGAATCTTTTGCGACATAGGTTTTGTCGCGGCATTATGAAATCAAAAGCACGTCTCAATTACGCACAAGTCCAGATGGCTAAAGACGGTAACCCTGATCATATAACCAGACCTTTACAGAAGACGATAATAAACCCACTGTTTGGAGCGTTTAATTCATTAAGTCTGGCACGTAAAAAAAGAAAATCTCTTGATATTGATATGCCAGAGAAAAAAATACGGCTTTCAAAAAACAATCAAGTTATAAACATAGAAAGTTCTGACAAATATGATAGTCATAAATTGATCGAAGAGTTTATGATTGTGGCAAACGTAGCAGCAGCCAAAACACTTGAACAGAAGAGTGGAGCTTGCATATTCCGGAATCATGCTCCTCCAGCTTTTGAAAAAATATCAGACTTTTCATTATTTCTCAAGTCGATCGGAATTAAAGCAACTAAATTTTCTAAAGTTGGACCAGAGATTTTCAATGACATTCTTGAAAAGACAATAAATACTTCGGAGTATTTTATAATTAGCCAGAGAGTTTTACGTTCTCAAACTCAAGCTGATTACGGCCCAAAAAATATTGGGCACTTCGGACTAGGTCTTTCTAATTATTGCCATTTTACGTCACCTATCCGACGTTACTCTGACTTAATAGTGCATCGAGCATTGATCAAAATATTAGGCCTAGGAATTGGAGGACTGCTTAAGGGCGAGAATGATCTTATCACTATTGGCAAGCATATTTCTATGACTGAACGCCGAGCTATTAATGCTGAGCGGGCTTCATTTGATCGTTTTCTCGCACAATACATGTCACAAGATGTTGGTAAAAAATTTAACGCAACCGTCAGTGGTGTCTCACGATTTGGCCTATTCGTAACTATACAAAAGTTTGGTGTTGACGGCCTCGTTCCGACTAAAACGCTTCCAAATGATTATTACAATATTGATAAAGCAGCTTTTAAATTAATTGGCAAAACTTCAAAAAATACTTTTAGTGTGGGCCAACATTTGGAGGTTCGACTTGAACAAGCAAACCCTATTACTGGAGGACTGACCTTTACTATAAGCAATCACAAATTCAACGAACAAAAAAAACGCTTTCCGCGAAAAAAAAGAAAAAACCAGGTATCGTAAAACAATGAGATTGATAAGATACTGTCGCAATTTATTTGCTATTATAATTTTAGCTGTTATCTGCGGTTGCGCTAAAAATCATGAAATGCCTGCGAAGGGTGGAGATGAAATCAATAGTGAAGAAGTCTTTTCAGTTGCACTTCATATAATCATTAAAAAATATTTAAAAAAGATCACGCCTAAGCAACTAGTCTTATCCGGGCTCAAGACTTTAAACTCTATGGATTCGTCTATAGAGTTTAAATTAAAAAACGAAGAATTAGCCCTAATCTTAGATAACAATCTAGTAAGTACTTGGACAATTAAAAACGATGCCCCTATTGATAAGTACGCCTTAATTCTATCTAAAGCGATAAAATCATCAAAGTCAATTTCGAGCAAACTTGGCGCGCTAAATGAAAAACTTATCCAGAAACAGATTTTGAAGAAATTTATTTCTGAATTAGACAAATTCTCACGATATGCGGGACCAATGGCTGCAAAGGAAAATCAAAAAAAACGTAATGGAATTATTGGAATTGGGATTGATTTCATAGTTAAAGATAATCGGATGAAAATCACAAATGTTATCACTGATAGCCCCGCCTTCAACGAAAAATTGAACATTGGCGATCAGATTACCCATATAAATGGAATCTCAGTGGAAGGTTTGTCTCATAATGCCATCTTAAACCAATTAGACGGACCAATAATGACCGATGTAATATTTGAAGTTATAAGGGAACATCCGCGTGACTCATTGATTATGCAAATTACTCGAGAGCGGATTACCGCTAACTCAGTTTTTGAAGATCATGAAGAAAATATTTTATATTTCAAGATTAATTATTTCAACGAAAACACATCAGCGTCCTTACTCAAAAAAATTACAAAGGTGCTAGAAAAAACCTCTTCAAAGTCAATTGGTATTATTATTGACGTGCGCGGAAACCCCGGCGGACTGTTAAAACAATCTGTAAAAGTAGCAAACATGTTTTTGGAACATGGAAAAATTGTCTCAACTAAAGGACGACACCCACAAAGTATACATGAATATAATGCGAGCGGTTCAGACATTTTAAAGGGATTACCAATGATTGTTCTTATCGATGGGCTGTCCGCATCCGCCTCTGAAATTTTTGCGGCATCTTTACAAGATCAAAACCGCGCAATAATTGTTGGAACATCATCATTCGGCAAGGGAACTGTGCAAACTGTAGAAAAACTCCCTAACAATGGCGAGATTATTCTAACGTGGTCGCAATTCGTTGCTCCCTCTGGTTACTATATACAAGGCTTAGGTGTAAGACCGACGATCTGTATTAGTGATACTAACTTTTCTCTCACAGAAACATTAGAGAGAACACTCGTAGCAAAAGAAACAATTAGGCAGACACTTAGATTGTGGCGGTCTATTAAACCAAAACTACCTGACCCCAATTTACGAGAAACGTGCCCTGCAAAAAAACAAGCATCAAGTTATGGAGTCGAAATCGCCCGACACATTATTAAATCGCCCGATAAATATAATCAGTTGCTGAATATATCCGCTGAAAAATAACCCTCAATATTACTTGACACAATGAAATCGATTTGTACATTTGCATTGGATTATTTCATTTAGGATGTGATTATGGCAAAACCGGCAACACAACTTATAAAACTCGTCAGTTCAGCAAACACGGGTTATTATTATCTGACCAAAAAAAACCCAAGAAACTCAACTGAAAAATTTGAGTTTAAGAAGTATGATCCTGTAATACGAAAACACGTTATCTTCAAAGAGGGTAAGATAAAGTAACCTAAATTGTTTACCCATTATAATAATCGTTAAAAATACCAGAGCTTTAATAAAATTTTTAGATAACATGTGTAAAAAACTATATGATTTGTGTTTCATTTATTAACTCTTGTAATCCATTTAAATCTTTAATAAGGATTGAGTTCTTTTTTCGTTCCACCAAACCTCGGCGCGCTAAATCATTCATTACGCGTGAAACGGTCTCTCGTGTAGTACTCACGCTACTAGCAATCTCACTGTGCAATGGTATCGGGCGAATCTCTGAACAATTATTTGTTAGGAGAAATTTTTGAGCTCTTCGCAAGAGCTCAAATTGCACCCTATTATTAGCAGCGACAGTGCTAAGCTCCATTATCCTATCAGTTGCGTTACGCACAGTTACTGTCAGGTTTTCTATTAATAATCGTGAAACCGTCGGCTCCTCATCCAATAATGTGAGAAAGTCTTTTTGCTTTAACATTGCTAATTCACAAAATGACAATGCTACAACACTTGCCGAACGTGGTCGACTATCAATCGCCGCTAACTCACCAAAATACCCCCCACTCTCAACATCACCAAAGCTCACCTCGCGACCAGAAAGCGAATAATTTACTACACGAACAGTTCCTTTAGTTACAAAAAAGATATTTGTAGAACGACTTTGACGATCAATGATTTGGGTATTAATTTCATAGGGACTCCAGCTACACGCTGTCTCAAGTTTACGTAGCTTGTTACCTTCCAAACTGCTAAAAAGTTCTATATTGGACAAAGTATACAATGGTTTAATCTCTTTTAACTTTCAAGTTTCACAAACAAACGAATTTATTCTTTTTTATTTTTTTACATAGGCTTTTAATGCCATTGATATTGCATGACTTTTATTTGATAAACTGATTCTAGGATTTAATCTATAACCAAAAGTAATTCTTGCACCCAAACACACTGATCTTTAAAATTTAGTATGATTTCTTTAAATTTCTTAGAATATTATGACAAAAAAAACAGCGAATAAAATCATCAGTTCTAAATCCAAGATAGCCGTTGTGATTCCGTGCTACAGGGAGTGCAACCATATATTGGATGTTGTTAAACAAATTGGAGATGAAGTTGAGGCAATATATATTATAGATGATGCGTGCCCAGACTCAACTGGTAAATTCGTAACCAAATACTCCTCTGATAAAAGAATCCATGTTCTCCATCACACAAAAAATAGAGGTGTCGGGGGCGCTACTTTGACCGGATATCGCCGTGCATTGGATGACGGCTATGAAGTTATTGTCAAAATCGATGGTGATGGTCAAATGGATCCAACTTTAATTCTAACAATAGCAAACCCAGTGATAGAGGGCCGAGCTGACTACTCAAAAGGAAATAGATTTCATAGGAGTGATTATATTTCAAGTATGCCTTTAACTAGAATTTTTGGAAATATTTGCCTTTCAATCCTGTCTAAACTATCAAGTGGATATTGGAATATTTTTGATCCTACAAACGGGTTTACAGTCGTGCATTACAAGACGCTGGAAAGATTGATTAACAAAAAGATATCTAATGGCTATTTTTTTGAATCAGAAATGTTATTCTGGCTTGGGACGTTACGGGCCGTTGTGGAAGATGTTCCGATGGTAGCAAAATATGGTCGCGAAAAAAGTGGCGTGGTATTAACAAAGGTAATCCCAGAATTTTTGTTTAAGCACCTTACTAATTCATTTAAACGTATTTATTTTACATATTTTATATCCATACCTGGAGCGGCAACTATTTATTTAATTGGAGGAACCTTTTTATTAGCATTCGGTTTCATTTTTGGTTGTGTGAAATGGTATCAAAGTTATTACGAGGGACTGGAAGCCTCCACCGGAACAGTTATCCTCGCGGCCTTACCAATAATTTTAGGAGCGCAATTACTTCTAAGCTTTTTTAACTTTGACCTTGGTAATACTCCCAAGAAACCTCTTCAGAAGGAAAAATATATTTTAGACTAATATAAATTTGGCTAGAAATAACATTTTAAATTATTCATCTTAATAATGTAGTTGATTTTACGCACAACTATATTAAAAAACATTCGATTTAAACAAACATGTAAATTAAAAAATGCTTAATGTTCATCCACTACTTGATTGCAAATTATGAAAAATTTCCATCCTGCACTTCTTCCAGCCGGCATGTCTGATGTGCTCTCTCCAGATGCTGCATTCGAGTCCCAAGTGTTAGAGAAACTGAATGGCATATTCTCAATGTATGGATATGAAAAAGTAAAGCCACCTCTCATTGAATTTGAAGAGAGTTTACTTGGTAGCATTGGGAAAGCTATGGAGGGACAGACTTTTCGAATAATGGATCCGATTTCGCAACGTATGATGGGAGTGCGCGCTGATATAACACCGCAAATCGCTCGCATCGCCTCTACGCGACTCAAAAAAATATCAAGACCACTTAGGTTAAGTTATGCCGGCGAAGTTTTAAGAGTTAAAGGCTCTGAGATTAGACCAGAACGGCAATTCTCCCAAGTTGGGGCTGAATTAATTGGTATAGACAATTATGCAGCTGACGCAGAAGTAATAATTATGGCAGCTAATGCACTTACCAGCTTAGGCATTTCCAACTTATCAATCGATCTTGGACTTCCTACTTTAATTCCAACAATCTGCAAAGAATTAAATATCCCAAAACCAATTGAAGAACAGCTAAGAACCATTTTGAATCGGCGAGATATCAATTCTATAAAATCGTTGGCAAATAAGTTAAATGCAAAAACAATAAATATTTTTTCAACTCTTCTAGAGGCTACTGGACCTTTAGCTAAAAGTATCCCAGTATTGCGTACTTTAAATATTGGAAAGAATGCTAAACATGAGCTGGAGGCTTTAATGAATGTGTCCACTCTAGTTTCAGAAACCGCACCTAGTTTGCAATTAACACTAGACCCAACAGAAAATCGCGGTTTTGAGTATCATACTGGTGTTACTTTTACTTTCTTTGCAAAAGATGTTCGAGGAGAGATCGGTGCTGGCGGGCGATACATTTCAGAATATGATTCATCGAATTCCGAAATCTCAACTGGTTTTACTTTTTTCATGAACACAGTATTACGTGCTTTACCTGAGACACAAAGTCGGCCTAAAGTCTTTATTCCTCTCGACTCAAAAATAAATGTGGCAAAGAAATTTCATGTAGATGGTTGGATAACAATATCGGGACTGAATGAAGTTTCAGATAATTCAAAGGAAGCCAAAAGACTTGGATGCACCCATCTATTTTCAGATGGAAAAACAATAAAATTATAAACATTAAGGTAATTAAAAATTATGTCCAATGTAGTTGTTATCGGTTCACAATGGGGAGATGAGGGAAAGGGAAAGTTGGTTGATTGGCTTGCAGATAAAGCTGACGCAGTAGTTCGTTTTCAAGGAGGCAACAATGCTGGACATACTTTAGTCATTAATGGGAAAACATATAAGCTCAGCGTTTTACCGTCAAGCATCATCAGAAAAGACAAACTCTCTTTAATAGGCAATGGCGTAGTTCTTGACCCGTGGGCTTTTATCAAAGAAATTGATCTTCTTCGAGAGCAAAGTATCCAAATTTCACCTGAAAACTTAAAGGTCTCTGAGCAAACAACCTTAATATTACCATTTCATCAGAATCTAGATAAGGCGCGAGAAATTTCAGCAAAAGCCAAGAAAATTGGCACTACTGGGCGCGGTATTGGTCCCGCATATGAGGATAAAGTTGGCCGGCGGGCAATACGCTTTGGTGATTTAGCAAATATTGATACTGTTAAAGAAAGATTAAATTCTTTGGCTACGCACCATAATGCGCTATTGAGAGGGATGGGGATTCCTGAATTCTCAGAGCAAAGTGTTTTAGATAAACTCAAAGAAATCATCCCTCAGCTTCTTCCGTACTCGGCGCCAGTATGGAAAATACTTAATGACCTTAATTCTCAAGGCAAACAGATTCTATTTGAGGGAGCTCAAGGGACCATGCTCGATATTGACCACGGAACATTTCCCTTCGTCACTTCATCAAACACTGTTTCTGCTCAGGCTTCAAGTGGCTCAGGCTTAGGCCCAAACTCCATCAATCATATACTTGGAATAACGAAGGCATATACCACCCGTGTTGGTAAAGGTCCGTTTCCAACAGAATTATTTGATGAAGTTGGAGACGTGCTGAGTAGTAAAGGCAAAGAAATTGGAACCGTAACAGGGAGGGATAGACGTTGTGGTTGGTTTGACTCCATTTTAGTGAAAAAATCTGTCCAAATAAATGGTATCTCATCTATTGCCCTTACAAAACTTGACGTATTAACAGGTTTGGCAAATCTTAAAATTTGCACTAGTTATGAGCTTGACAATGAGATAATCGATTACTTCCCCTCATCTCAAGCTGATCAAGAACGTATTAAACCGGTCTATGAGGAGCTTGTAGGGTGGGACAAGGATATAAGAAAGTGTCAAACTCGCGAGTCACTTCCAAGTACCTGTGAAAAATATCTCCAACGCATAGAGCAATTAATTGGTGTGCCTATTTCGATAATATCAACAAGTCCAGAACGCACGGATACGATAGTAATTTCTGAACCATTTCAGAGCTAGTTTTTATTTCTACAAAATTTATATAAACATGATACTATCAAGCTCTTGATTAACTTAACCAATCAAAAATAATAAGCTAAAAGTTAAATTTGAGCTGCATCGTTTATTATAAATAATTTTGGAAAAAATATGGGAGATCAACCGATAGAAAGCCAAGAAGACAGGGCCAAACCATCCCAAATTAGCGATATTGGTGATCCAACTTCTGAAACTGAGATAACTGAACATTCAACTGACTCAGACGCATTAGTTGAGGAAATAATTGATACCAATGAATCTCTCGTTGAAAGTCATGAACTTGACGGAGAAACATTAATTCGTGGTAGATATTTTGTGGACTCGAGTGCTCCTTTATCAAGCCTCGACTCTCCCACTGCTCGCGCATATAAAGTTGATGATCGCAGTGATATTAATAATGATCTTTTCGCCCTTGTTTGTTCCCCAAACTTGCCCACTCGTCTAGGAACAATGCGTTTTAATAAAAGGCACTATATGCTATCAACTCTTGAAATAGTTGATTGGGGAGTACTATTTTGGCCTCCATTAAGCAAAAGCACAATGATTGTAATCTTTCGCAAACCGAATGGTGGCAGAGTTATAGATAGAATTAAATCTAGAGATATTTTCCTTAGTGGCTATGAAGTCCCATTAAAAATAGTCCGTCCTATTGTTTCTATTTTGCTACAACTTCAGGACGAAGGACTTAGTCATAGGTCTATCCGTGCAAATAATATGTTTTTTAAAGATGAGAGTTTTAGTGAGGTTGTGATCGGGGAAAATGTAACAGCCCCACCTGGATTTGACCAAGAATCAATTTACGAGCCAATTGAAAGAGCGATGTGCAACCCCGAAGGTAGAGGGATTGGTTCTGTTGCAGATGATATTTACGCACTTGGCACAACTATAGGGATTTTAATGGTTGGTCACAATCCATTGAGTAATTTTGAATATGACGAGCAGATTCGTGCACGAATCAATCGAGGAAGTTTTAATGCTATTTTTGGAGCAGTCAACTTAGGTGAAAGACCAAAGGAACTGAGCCTTGCACTTGTTGGTCCACTTAGAGGTATGATGCATGATGATGTTTCATCGCGCTGGAATTGCGATGACATCGGAAACTGGATCGACGCACATTCCATCAAACAAATAGTCCCAGAAGTTAAAACAAGGTCAGCTACAATATTCACTTTTAATAACAAGGATTATGTTTCAACTCGTTTGTTAGCCTTTGATTTTACAAAAAATGTTGCTAAGGCGAGTGATGTTATTCGAAATGATCAAACGTTTTTAAAGTGGCTAGAAAAAAGTATTCTTGACCCAGAGAAGATCACAGCAATTAAAAATGTCATAAAAAGTGCCGTATTTCATAAAACCGGACATCAAGGTGCTGATGATTATATTGTCACTAAAGTGAGTGGAATATTAGATCCAATTGGCCCCGTTCATTACAAAGGGTTAAGTTTTATGCCTGATGGTTTCACGTTTTTGCTCGCAATATCTGCAAATCGCAAAAATAAATTTCCAATAGTTGGTGAAGTTCTTACACACGACCTTGTAACAAATTGGCTCGACCTGCAAGATGTACAGAATGTCGAAACTGAAAAATTAAGAAAAAGGTTTGCTCGGCTTAAAAACGTTGCCACAAATAATAAACTTGGGTCTGGTTTAGAGCGGGTCCTTTACGACACGAATGCAGGCCAAAAATGTCTCAGCCCCTATGTTTTGGACAGCTACGTACTCATTATCGAGAACCTTATTCCTGCCTTGAATGCTGCAGCCAGTAACTCAGATACACAGTTAAAACCTATTGATAGGCATATTATAGCATTCATTGCCTCAAGGTTTAATGATGATATAAGAGTGAACCTAAAGTTGATTAACTCGACTGAAGATGACAAGTCAATAATTGGTCTTCTAAGTTTATTCAGTTTAATACAGTGGAAATTTGATATTTCTGAGATGCTTGGCTTATCAAGTTGGATTGGAGGCCTCCTTGGTCCAGCCATTGAAAGCTACCGAAACCAGCAAACCCGTATTTCGATTAAGAAGAAAATCCCGCAATTGGTTAGGCTAGGAAGCCTCCCTGAGCTATTTAATTTAATAGATAACAATGATCTTCGCAAACAGGATCAGGAGGATTATGTTGAGGCCAAAATTAAGTGGCTCGCGGCTGAAAAAGAAATTGAAGAAATTGAAATATTACGCAATGATCGAGCGGCAGAGGGGGAAGATTCCAGCAAACAAGCTGTAGCAATGATTTCAATTGGTTTAGGACTGATTTTTGTAACATTACTAATGATACTTCAAGTTTTATAAACCTCCAAAACAGGCTTTATTAAACTCTGCAAAAAGGCGGTTATTCTTAAATGATTAATAATATTATCTGGGCTGTGATTTTAATTACTTTTGTTACGTTTTTATCTCCACCTACCGTTTTGGTATTGTTTGTTGGCTTTTTACCAACTGGGGTTGCTTATATATGTGATAAATCAGATGAAAAGTTTGCAGCATTATGCGTTGGAGGACTGAATTTGTGTGGGGTCTTTCCATATATCTTAAGTATCTGGTTTGATGCCCATAATATTGATAATGCAATAGATATTATAACTAATTTCTTTTCACTGATGGTGATGTATACTGCTGCTGGCTTAGGCTGGGGTGTCTATCGATATGTTCCACCAATTATATCACAAGTGCTCGATTTTCTTGCAAAAAGACGCCTAACAAATTTACACCTTTTACAAGATAATTTAACTGAAGAATGGGGCGCACTAAACGACTCTCCAACAAATCGCAGGAATGAGAATGATGACATTCATCAAGAAAATGACAAGGATGAAGCTACACAAAAGACTTGATCAAACTAATATTACTGTATTTTTTCGTCAAATTATAATTTGTCATTCACTAATCTCAAAGCTTTACAAAACTGATCCATGTCCTGTCTAATATCCACCTCAAATTGCACAAGATCATTGGTATACGGGTGCTTAAACCCAAGAAAAAATGCTTGAAGAGCCTGGAACTTTAGTGGATACGTGTCTTCACTTACAAGTTTATTTATGTTTTTAATGTGCTGTAATTTTACCTTACCATAAATGGGATCATTAATTATTGAATGACCAATTTCTGACATATGAACTCGGATTTGATGAGTTCTCCCAGTAAACAATGTACATTTTAATAGACTAGCAATCGAGCCAAACGATTCTTCAATTCGATATATAGTTATAGCCTTTTTACCACCTTTACTCAAACTCTTCATTTTTTTTCGATCAGATGGGCTCCTCCCTATATATGTTTGTAACGAACCTTCTTTCTCTTTTGGCACACCCCATACAAGCGCTAAATAAGCTCGCTTTATCGAGTGGTCTGAAAATTGCTCTGACAAATGCCTGTGAGCTTGGTCAGTTTTTGCCACGACCATTATTCCACTTGTATCCTTGTCAAGGCGATGAACAATCCCTGGCCGTGCAACCCCCCCAATACCGGACAACGTTGCCCCACAGTAATTTAGGAGTGCATTTACCAGTGTTCCATTATAATTTCCCGCTCCAGGATGGACAACAAGTCCGGATTGTTTATTCAAAACAATTATATGATCATCCTCAAACATGATATCCAATGGAATATTTTCGGGTTGAGGGATGGCTGCTAGAACTTGCGGCAATATAACCGTATAATAGTCTCCTGCTTTTACTTTCATGGCAGGCGATAATTCAATATTACCTTCAGATATAACGTGTCCACCTGTGATTAGAGCCTTTATGCGTGTTCGTGAAACCTCTTGGCAAGCCGATGTTAAAAATTTATCAAGACGAAACCCGCACTTGTTTTCTGGGACACAAAATGTATATGTCAATTCTTTACTCACATACTTTACTCAAAAAAAACAATAATGGTTTAAAATTTGACTTATCTAAAAACACTTGTGATCGTATTGGGGCTCCTCATTGTGCTTTGCCTGTGTTTAATGGGATACGGACTTTACAAAAAGACAGAGAATCCAAACTGGCGTTTGTTCAGTGAACATTCAGTTCATAAAACCCGATTAAATAATAATCCCTTGGAAAACTTTACACAACGAGAAGATATAAAAAAATTGACATCCATACTGCTAAAAAAATGCAATATTAAAGAAATTACAACTTTTTCAAAATACATAATTTTAGAAACAAATGGGAAAGGACATTGTTCAAAATTACAGATTTTTGATTTGGATGACTTACAATTAATAGGTACAATAGAACTTGCACCATGATTCAGTTGCCAGCTAAATGTCTTCATAATATCACCTCAGCAGCAAGAGAGGCCTATCCTTACGAATCGTGCGGCCTCCTCGTTGGTCACAAATATAACAATAACTTTTTTAGCATAACAAGAACGGTTAAAACTGACAATGTTACAGACTATGACAGACGGTCGAATTTTGAGATTGACCCTCAGATGCATTTTGACCTGTTACGAGAGCTTAAGAATAGTACCCTACACCCCATATTAAATGAACAAATTATTGGCCATTTCCACTCTCACCCAGACCAACCTCCAACACCCTCCATAACTGACATAAAGATGAACTGTGATCCAAAATTAATATGGATTATCACCTCAAATATCAAAAATAACAAATTCGATACACTCGCCTACATCTTTGATACAAAATATCAACACTTTAAAAAAATTATGTTTATTATAAAATATTGACTACGAATTAATTTATAGGTCCAAAGCCTTCTGAAGGAAATTGAATTGAACTTCGCCAGTGACAACGTAACGGAAGCCTCCCAAGAAATTCTTGATGCAATAATTGCAGCAAATAGTGGGTCGATGATGCCCTATGGGAATGATTCCATTACTAAAAAAGTCACAACAATGGTCCAAGAAATATTTGAACGGGATGTCGCTGTGTATCTCGTCAGCACTGGGACCGCTGCTAATGCTATTTCCATCTCATGCCTTACGCAAAACTATGGATCTATTTTTTGCCATTGGGATAGTCATATTTATGACGATGAATGCGGAGCCCCAGAATTCTTTTGTGGAGGAGCTAAACTTATACCAATAAAAGGTGATTTGGGAAAAATTGACCTTAATGCCCTTGAACATCACGCGCGCCGTGGGCGCGGTGATGTTCACATGACACAACCGTCCGCAGTTAGTATTACTCAAATGACTGAAATGGGAACCGTATATTCAATTTCGGAAGTAACATCGATTGGTGATTATTGTCAAAGCAACAAATTGAAACTGCATATGGATG
>MDTB01001616.1_pt1 | contig 21458 bp, 18 predicted proteins | sample 811161 | NCBI WGS metagenome assembly MDTB01 (sample SAMN05326650, study PRJNA326480) | marine metagenome | isolation source: seawater | place: Mediterranean Sea | collected 2009
CTGATATTTTAAATAATTATAGGAACATACAGTAGACTTTAGAGGTTGTTTATAATGACTATTTTGGGAGAAGATAATGATTAAAGTTACAAGACGAGGCTATCTGTCTCGAGTAATAATTGGGGCAGCATTGATTTCAATAAGTGCTTGTAAAAGCAATACTTTAACAAAATCTGGGCTCGAAATTGAGAACGACGCCAAAAAGGCTTTAGAAACACTTTTCAAACTTGATAAAGACAGTAAAAGTGTTTACGAGAGAGCCGCTGGAGTTCTTATAATGCCTACAGTATCAAAAGCTAGTTTTGTAGTAGGAGGAGCATATGGAGAAGGAGTTCTAAGGATTGGTGGAGCACCGGTAGATTATTATTCAATAGCTTCAGCCTCATACGGGTTGCAGCTTGGTGCTCAAACTTATAGTCATGTTCTATTCTTCATGACGCAAGAAGCCTTGAGAGAATTTAGAACTACAGACGGGTGGCAAGTCGGTGTGGATGCAGAAGTAACGGTTAGAGATAAAGGTTATTCCTATGAAGTTTCATCAAACACACTTTCAAAACCAATATATGGTATTGCTTATGGCCAGAAAGGACTAATTGCAGGAGCATCATTTGAAGGCGCCAAATATTCAAGATTGATTCGAGGTCTTTGACATTATTTTAGTAACTTTATTAAACTGGATGTATCCAACCTTCCTCCTCCAGACTTCTGTATTTGTTTGTAAAATTGATCAACTATAGAAGTTACTGGCAAAGAAGACCCATTTTTATCAGCTTCATCCAAGCAAATCTTTAAATCTTTACGCATCCAATCCACAGCAAAACCAAAATCAAATAAATTATCAGACATGGTATGGCCTCTATTGTCCATCTGCCAGCTACCTGCAGCGCCTTTTTTAATAACTTCAATTACATCTTTTACATTTAACTTAGCATTACTAGCAAACGACAAACCCTCAGATAAACCCTGCAACAGACCTGCAATGCAGATCTGATTAACCATTTTTGTTAATTGACCCGCCCCACTTTCACCCATGAGCTTACATGAATTAGAAAAGGATCTTATAAGTGGTTCAACAGCACTGTAAGCATCTTTATCCCCACCGCACATGACAGTTAAAGACCCATTCTCTGCGCCAGCTTGACCGCCAGACACTGGAGCATCAATAAAACTGAATTCGTTTTCTTGTGAAATTTTGTATAATTTTCGGGTCACTTCAGCAGAAGCAGTCGTATGGTCAATAAAATATGTTCCTTTTTTCATTCTTGCAAAAGCACCATAGTCTTTGGGAAATGATGTTCCTAACGTAACTGACTCAAGATCATCATCGTTTCCAACACACGAAAAAACATAATCTGAGTTTGAAGCTACTTCAGCCGGACTATTTGCAAATACTCCTGAATAATTTTCGCACCACGCTTTTGATTTCTCAGGACTTCGGTTATATACAGTTATTTTGTGACCATTCTTTGATAAGTGTCCAGCCATTGGGAAACCCATAACCCCTAACCCAATAAATCCAACTTTAGCCATAGAGTTTTCTCCAAAAAATACTTATCGTATGATAACAAGATAAATATGTCTGAATTCAAGAATAACGTCAAGCAGTGAGGAATTAATGATTAACATACTGCGGCTAATCTTTATTAGTTTTGGATCTGTATTAGGACTAACGCTACTAGTTTCGTTAATAATCTACTATTTAGCTAGCAGCTCTATACCAAACTACGATAGAACAGTTTACGCTAAAAATTTGAAACATTCTGTAAAAATAATTAGAGATACCCACGCCATTCCGTACATTTCTGCACAAAACGAATTAGACTCAATGTTCGCACTTGGATATGTACATGCTCAAGATAGACTGTGGCAGATGTTAACACTACGCCGAACAGCTCAAGGCCGTCTAAGCGAAATCTTTGGAGACGAAACCTTACAAACTGATATCTTAATCCGAAGCTTAGATCTATATACTTCGGCTCAGTCGTCTGAGCAAAAGCAGACTCCAGAGATAAAAAAATTACTTCAAGCCTATTCAAATGGAGTCAATGCGAGACTAGATCAAATTACTAAAGAGGGAATAGGAAGAGGCGCACCTGAGCTATTTCTATATCCACCTCAAATTTCACCTTGGCAACCAGCTGACAGCATTGCAATTCTAAAAATGCTCAGTCTTCAATTTACCGAAAAAGCGTTCGAAGAAACTTTAGAAACACAATTACAATTAACAAATATTAAACCCGATAGAATTAATGATCTGCTCTACAACTCGTCTCTCGTTAGAAAAAGTCGGGTGAAACCAATTGAAAAAAACTTTTCTAAGTTCAAGCCTTTGAGACCCCTAACTGATTACTTGGTTTCTTCAAATAATGAGAAAGCCTCTCTTTCAGTTAATCTCGAAGAAATGCAAAAGCGTTCGACCGGTTCAAATATTTTTGCTGTAGGACCAGAACGTTCAGCAACAGGCTTTAGTTTAGCTGCCTCAGACCCTCACCTACCTTTTACAGCACCTTCAATTTTTATGCTTTCAAATTTAAATATGCGTTCCGGTTCAGTCACTGGCGGTGCAATTCCTGGTATACCGGCAATATTAGTTGGCAGATCAGAAAAACTCGCATGGGGTTTTTCTAAGGCTTATGTGGATGATCAGGATTTGTATATCGAAAAACTTAACCCAAAAAACCAAAATCAATATCTTACGTCAAACGGTTATATTCCGTTCGACGTTAGAAAAGAGATAATCAGGATACGAGGAAAGAAAGGAATAACTATTACTATCAAAAGAACTCTCAATGGTCCTATACTCCCTGATAACACTTTTGGAATTAACGCAATTAAGCCAAAAGGCTATGAAATATCATTGCGTTGGACTGGATCAGATGAAAATGATAGAACGATAGAGTCTCTAATTTCTTTAATGCGCGCCGAGAATATATCAGATGCCAAACAGCATCTTAACTTGCACACAACACCTGCGCAAAACATTATGCTTGTTGATAAAAAAAATATTGGAATCTATACGGTAGGAAAGATTCCAAAACGCCACATTAACCATCGAACAAAAGGTAAAGCCCCCTCTGCAGGATGGATTACAGAGAACAAGTGGTTAGGTTATATAGATTACAACTTAAATCCTTTCACTGAAAATCCGGCTAGCGGTTCGGTAGTTAATACTAATAACAAAACCACCAATGCTTCCTTCCCAAATCACGTATCCTTTAAATGGGGAGACAGTCAGCGAATAGTACGAGCCAAGGAACTCCTTGATAAACAGGCATTACATACCCCAAACAGTTTTCAAGAGATCCAGACAGACACTATATCGATTTCTGCGAGAATTCTATTACCCCTTCTCGCAAAAAACCTTTGGTATTCAGAAACAATCGAGTTACCAGGAAAGAATTTAAAATATAGCAAAATGGCGTTAGATTTGTTAGCTAACTGGAACGGCGATATGGCGGCGAATGATCCTGAGCCATTGATCTACTCAGCTTGGATAAAATCGTTCCAATCTCTTGTTATTAGAGACGAACTAGGCCCAATAGAAAAACATTTTAAAGATCTACAACCCCTTTTCCTTGAAAAGGTTCTTAAAAATATTAATGGTGCTAGCGAGTGGTGCGACATAAAGCAAACTACTGATTTAGAAACATGCGAGGAGATCTCATTAAGTGCTCTAAATCAATCAATCGCAACTCTTCGCAAAGCTCATGGTGATAATCTAAAAAACTGGCGATGGGGTGACGTGCATAAAGCGATCCACCTTTCAGATGTCTTTGGAAGAATTCCAATAGTATCTTTCTTTTCAAATATTGTTCAAGAAATTTCTGGAGGTGATAGCACTTTAATGCTTACAAAAAACTCAAGAATACCCGAAAGACCCTATAGCTCAAATTCAGGAAGTGTCCTCAGAGCCATTTTTGACTTTTCCAGTCAAAATAATTCAATGTTTATAATTTCAACTGGTCAAAGCGGCCATATTTTTTCAAGACATTACGAAGATCAGTCTATCTTATGGAAACAACAGAGATACATTCCACTAAGTTTAGACCCTCTGCGACGGCGTGGGGGCTCGATTGGCCAAACAATTATAAACCCGCTTACTACGAATTGAATAATTCATTACAAAATTTTAAACCATCAACTAATTTATCGACCTCCTGAAAAGTGTTGTACATACCAAACGAGGCTCTACATGTCGCGCTTACATTCATATGAGACATTAATGGTTGGCAACAGTGATGGCCAGCCCTAACTGCAATACCTCTGGAATCAAGGATTGTAGATATATCGTGTGGATGCCCGTGACCCGATATCGTAAATGAAAAAATTGCTCCTTTTTCTTCAGTTTCACCCTGAATATTTAACCAGTTTAACGCCGTAAGTTTGTCCATTGCGTAATTTGTGAGTTCCGACTCATATTTCCGTATATTCTCAATTCCAGTGCTACTAATAAAATCCAAAGCGGTTCCAAAACCGATCATCTCTGCAATACCAGGAGTTCCTGCTTCAAACTTGTGAGGTGCTATATTATATTCGACCAAGTCTTTGGAAACATTTTTTATCATTGAGCCTCCTCCCATAAAAGGCCTCATTTCTTCAATACGATCTTTTTTTATAAAAAGTGCACCAGTGCCTGATGGTCCATAAAGTTTGTGACCAGTTATAGTATAAAAATCACAGCCTAAATCTTGAACATTTATGGGCATGTGAACTGCAGCCTGTGACCCATCGACAACCACACAGATACTTTTTTTACTCGCATATTCACAAATTGCCTTAACATCTACAACAGACCCAAAAACGTTTGACATATGAGTTATAGCTATTAATTTAGTATCTTTTGAGACTGCATCACATACTTTTTTTGCCGGCAATGAGCCGTCAGTCTCTGGTTCAACCCATTTAAGCGAAATACCTATTCTCTCTCGCAGAAAATGCCATGGCACAATATTAGCATGATGCTCCATCACACTAAGAATTATTTCATCTCCAGCTCTAAGATTTTGCATAGCCCAACCATACGAGACCAAATTCAAACCTTCTGTCGATCCAGATGTAAAGACAACCTCTTCAGATTTCTTAGCTCCTAGAAAGATTTTTATTTTCTCTCTTACTGCCTCAAAGTTGTCCGTAGCTAAATTAGACAAGTAATGTAGGCCTCTATGTACGTTTGCATATTCTGACTCATATGCAGTCTTTATTGCCTCTATAACAACTCTGGGTTTTTGCGCTGATGCACCATTATCAAGATAACACAAAGGCTTTTTATTCACCTCTCGTTGCAAAATTGGAAACTCTCGACGAACTTCTTTAACGTCATACATCTAGCACACCTCTAAAAACTAAAAACCCAAATGATTGAAAAAATATACCAACTACAAGAATTAAAATTAAAATAATCAATCCGCCTCCCAAAGCCGTTAAGAAAGTACTTTTGAAACCATGAATTTCTGCAGCAGCGGCGGATATTGCCCACATCGACCATATGGTTCCAAGAACACCTAAGAGCCCCGAAAGCCCTAGTGACACCAGCATAACAATTAATTGAAAAACATTAAATAATACTAAGATAAAGTTAACCCAAACTACTGATTTCAAAATATCGTAAAAGTAACCCTGGCCTTTAAAAGCTCTTCCCACAAAAGTTATTAATCCCGAGAACATTAAGATTAGAATAAACTGCGTAATCGCCAAAACTAAAGGAAACTTTGAAAAAATAGTAAAGATCGGATCACTTCCCATGTTTTCCCGCTTCGTTGCTATGACTTGCATGTAAAGTGACGCAAAAGTTATTAATGTACTGAGCGCAACTATAAAAACTAACGACTCTAAAATAAGATTACGACTAAGTCGCATAGAAACAATTTTTTTAGTAGCCTGACGCGGTGCTATTATTGTATCTTTAATAAGATTAATAATTTCGTTCATTTCAATCCTCAAAAGGCTACAGTGCAGTTACTATTTGAACAAAAATTACTACACTAATGATTACAACAAATACTGAACCAGAAGAAATAAAACCTTCTGCTTCACGCAACATTATTGAGAAAACCCACGCAATAAAAACGTTAGAGAACCAGTTAACAGTCAGTGCAATTTGACTTCCTATAAAATACCCCTGCATTAAACCATTAACAATTATTACGGGACTACAAACTATAAGAGACCAGAACAACGCAAGTCTAACGTCCCGGTATGTTCCCATACCTCTAAAAAGCTTTGCAAAAAGATGAATTATCCCTGAAACAAGATAAAGAACAAGAGGCACAAAAAACAAAGCTGTAAAAATGGCAATCAAAACTAAAGCATACAGCGGCTCTTCGTTTTGCGCTTCCACCCATCGTGCAACTTGATTTGGAAGCTTTCCCATAAATAGTAAAAACGATACTAAAAAACAGTACGCTAAGATCTTTCTTTCAGACGATAAAGTCTGTCGCTGACGCACATATGAAGAACTGAAACTCTTGTAAGAGGAAATTACTCCACCTAAAAGCCCTTCCTTAGTTTCTACTTTTATAATATTAGTCACCTATTGTTCCAGCACATTAGCTAACACTTCTCGTAGCTTACCAGCCAAATTTTCATCATCAATTTCCTGAATTGCTTCGTCGAGGAAAGCCAGCACAAGCATATTTATAGCCTTCTCACGCGGTATTCCTCTCGAAGTTAAATAAAAAAGACCCACTTCATCTATGGAACCACAAGTCGACCCGTGAGAACAAATTACATCATCCGCATAAATTTCTAGCTCGGGCTTAGCAAGAAACTTACTATTATCACTCAACAACAAACCTTTGCTAATTTGATAGCCGTCAGTCTTCTGAGCGACATCATCTACCAATATTTTCCCCTGAAATACTCCAGTTGACCCCTCTTTTAAAACCTTTTTAAAAATTTGCCTGCTTTGACAGTTCTCAGCCTTATGATTAATGAAGATTGTATCATCATGATGAAAGCTATTTCCATTACCAATTACAGCACCAGAAACCGATAGTTTTGCCTCCACTCCAGCCAGAATTGAATATATCTCATTTCTTACTACCGAACCATTCAGTGTTGTGGTAAAGGATCTGAAAATACTATCACTTGCTTGTCTAGAAAAAATATGGTTTAGGAGAACGCAACTTTTGTCTCGTCCCTGAACTCTCAGGTGATTAAAAATTGCGTTCTTGTCAATATCAACCTCTAAAACATTATTAACTCTTGCTGCAGCATCGCCATTTTCAACCAAAGTAGCTTTGGCTGACTTTTCTAGCTTAACAATGTTGCGCAAAAAAATATCAGCTTCCAGATTACTTCTGGTATAATTTATCACTATCGGCTGGGAAATTTCACCTGATATGCGAATTGCTACTCCTTCTTTACAGAAACCTGAATTTAAAGTTGCGAGTGGTCTTAAGGTTGGTTTCTGAGATAACATTTCCAACTCCCCAAATACTTCAACTACCCAATCTTTTTCTGATTCAATAGATTTACTCAAAGAGACAATCTCTATTCCTTCAATATCATCATTACCGTAGATATGGGCAAGCTTACCATCGATAAAGTTGATTTCAATCGCAGTATCCTTTGCAAAAAATTCAAGCTGTGGTTTGGTACTTACAGGAGCCTCAGATATATTTTTAGATAGAAAAGGCTCAGGTGAAGTAAATCTCCAATATTCGTCTTTTGGCAGTGGTGTACCTATTTCAATGAATCGCTGTCGAGCCGCTTCTTGCACTAATCCTAAACGCTTGTTAGATTTGGGAGGATGAATTTTAGAACCATAAACGTCTTCGGTTAACTTTTTCCTTATCGCAGACATTTTCATGACTTCGCCACTTTTGTTAATTCTGCATAGCCATTATTTTCAACATCAATTGCTAGATCTGCGCCGCCACTCTTTACAATAGTACCATCAACCATAATGTGAACCACATCAGGTTTTATATAATTCAGTAAACGCTGATAGTGTGTTATAACTAAAAAAGAACGGTCTTGAGAGCGTAAAGCGTTGACACCATTCGCAACTAATTTCATTGCATCAACATCAAGACCACTGTCTGTTTCGTCAAGAATACACATTTTTGATTTGAGCATAGCCATCTGTAAAATTTCATTACGTTTCTTCTCACCTCCAGAAAACCCAACATTAACTGGACGTTTTAACATCTCAGAACTGATGTCTAAAAGCGCGGCTTGCTCGCGAACGAGTTTTAGGAACTGAGCCGCATTGAGCTCCTCTTCACCTCTAAATTTTTTCTGAGCGTTTACAGCCGTTCTCAAAAAAGTCATGTTTCCTACCCCAGGTATCTCAACTGGGTACTGAAAAGCAAGGAATAGACCAGCTGCTGCCCTTTCCTCAGGCTCAAGTTCTAAAATGTCATTGCCCTCAAGCTTTACAGTACCCTCTGTTACTTCATAGCCGTCACGACCGGATAAAACATAAGACATAGTTGACTTACCGGAACCATTTGGGCCCATTATCGCATGAACTTCACCTGCATTAATTTGAAGATTAAAACCCTTTAAAATTTCCTTTTCTTCAACATCAAGTTTTACTTTTAAGTTACTGATTTTTAACATTTTTTCCTCTAAAATTTTAGTTACCCAACAGATCCTTCAAGCGATATGGCCACAAGTTTTTGCGCCTCCATAGCAAACTCCATTGGTAACGATTGTAAAACCTCTTTACAAAACCCATTAACGACAAGAGCCACGGCTTCTTCTTCATCCATGCCCCTTTGGCGACAATAAAAAAGTTGCTCATCATCAACTTTAGAGGTAGTGGCTTCATGTTCAACTCTCGAGGTACTATTTTTAACCTCGATATATGGAACAGTATGCGCACCACACTTATTACCAATTAATAGACTGTCACATTGCGTATAATTACGACTATTCTTCGCCTTCGGATGAACTGAAACTAGTCCTCTGTAAGTATTTTGAGCGCGACCAGCTGAAATCCCTTTTGAAACAATCCTACTTTTAGTATTGCTGCCCAAATGAGTCATTTTTGTTCCGGTATCAGCTTGCTGCATGTTATTAGCAATTGCTATTGAGTAAAATTCACCTTGGCTGTTATCTCCTCTCAGAATACACGAAGGATATTTCCACGTAACTGCTGATCCAGTTTCAACCTGCGTCCACATTACCTTAGATCTATTACCTCTACAGTCAGCCCGTTTAGTTACGAAATTATATATTCCTCCTTTTCCATTCTCATCACCTGGGTACCAATTTTGTACGGTTGAATACTTTATCTCTGAGTCTTCAAGTAGTACTAATTCAACGACCGCAGCATGGAGCTGATTTTCATCACGCATAGGGGCGGTACAACCCTCTAGATAGCTTACATGGGATCCTTTATCCGCTATTATCAGCGTGCGCTCAAACTGGCCTGTCTTCTCTGCATTTATCCGAAAATAAGTTGACAGTTCCATTGGGCAACTAACTCCTTCAGGGATATAAACAAATGACCCGTCTGAAAAGACTGCCGAATTCAAAGTTGCAAAAAAATTGTCCGTTGGTGGCACTACTGAACCTAAGTATTTTTTTACCAGTTCCGGATGTTCCACGATTGCTTCAGAAATTGAGCAAAAAATTACACCTGCAGCAGCGAGTTCGTCTTTAAAAGTAGTTCCTACTGAAACACTATCAAAAACAGCATCAACTGCTATCTTAGTCTTTCCTGCATTTTCAGAATAAACCTCCTCTACACCCGCCAGCTTCATCTGTTCTTTCAACGGAATTCCTAGTTTTTCATAAGTAGCTATTAGCTCAGGATCGACCTCATCCAGGGACTTAGGCTTTTTAACCATTGATTTAGGTTTAGCATAAAAATATTGTTCTTGGTAATCTATGGGAGTATAATCAACCATAGCCCATTCTGGCTCTTTCATTTTTAGCCAACGCCTGTACGCTGACAAGCGCCATTCTGTCATCCACTCTGGTTCATCATTTTTTTTCGAAATCAACCTTACTATATCTTCAGACAAACCTTTTGGAGCAAAATCCATTTCAATGTCAGTGCTAAAACCGTACTTGTATTTCCCACCAACCGACTTTACTGTTTCGACTGTATCTCTATCTACAGCATCTCTAATTTCTTCATCAAGAATTGACATATTTTATCCAGTCCATTTTACTTTAAATTTACGCAGCAATATTATTTCTTCTTTTTGAGGCTACGCCCCAAGCTTTTAAAAACGCATTAATCTCACTTTTTTTTGTCGTCACTCCAAAAGACACTCGCAGACCTGAGCTGGCCTCAGATGAACTATACCCCATACCAATCAACGTTTCACTAGACGTTACTCTACCACTAGAGCAAGCAGATCCGGCAGAAACAGCAAAGCCATTCAAATCCATTTGCATTACCTGAGTATTACCTAGCCAGCCGGGCGTAAGCAAATATGAAGTGTTAGGTAGCCTCTTCTTACCCTTACCTATGCAAATAGTGCTTTTAGAAATATCAACAACCTCATTTTCAAAATAATCACGCATTTCAGAGACTTCATCCCATAACCCATTATTAATATCTTTTTTTGCTTGGTTGAGCGCAGCCTCAAAACCCACAATTCCAAAGATGTTTTCTGTTCCCGCACGTATTCCCATTTCTTGTTTTCCTCCCCTAATTTGTGCACTCAAGTCGCATTTGGAGCTAAACATTAGCGCACCAATTCCTTTAGGGCCACCGAATTTATGGGCTGAGATTATTGCTGCTCTGCAGCCTGTTTTTCTAAACGAGAACGGTATCTTACCAACCACTTGAACTGCATCAGCCATATAAATGTCGTATTGCGCATCTTGAATAATACCAGTTTCTGAGTTGGCCAGCTGAACTGCTGATGTCTTCGGGCTTATAGCAAAAATTTGTCCATAAACATCATTTTTAAGTGTAGTTTTGCACCAACTCTTAACACAATCATGCTCTAATACCGAACACTTAATATTTTTATCTTTTAAAACCAATGCTGCGCCTTCTGTCGCTCCTGACGTAAAAATAAGATTATCTGTGTCAACATCCAATATATTCGAGATATTTTCTCTAGCTTTTTCCACTAATCCACGAATAGCTCTGCCTTCAAGGTGAGTCGAGCTCGGATTACCAACCAAGTTTAAAACACCTCTTATAGCTTTTTTTGCAGCCTCGCATAATGGCGCCGATGCATTATAATCAAAATAAACTCTAGACTTCATTATTCATCAACCATTTTAATAAAGGATGGAACTGCCGGACATGGGGTTAATTGGTCATTAACTAAATCAGATAATCTAGTTTGATGTAAAAAAACATATACATTTGCTGAAAGTTGTTCCCAAAGTTTTTCAGACATTATTTCTGCAATTGATCCAGTATCTCCGCCAGATGCTCCCCCACCCCGACTAATCGCATCCATTGACTCATCAACCGCATACATTACTTCCGATATACGAATAAGCTCGGGCTTTCGAGCGATTCGATAGCCTCCTAGTGGGCCTCTAACTGATGCAACAATCCCAGACCTGCGCAATTTAACAAATAATTGCTCCAGATACGGCAAAGAAATTTTTTGTCGTTCAGAAATTTCAAGTAGCGTCACAAGGCGATCTTCACCATTTAAGGTTAAATCAACTAACGCAGTAGTCGCATAACGGCCTTTTGTACTAAGTTTCATTTAGCTTTTCATACCTCAAACAGTTGACGCTAACTAAATAAAGATTTACTTCCTTCGAAATATAAATTTAAATAGTTTAGAATGTTTCTAGAATATGAAAACAAACTCGTCAAGCATTTCGCAGTATGGAGAAAAGTATGCCTGAAGTAATTTTCCCGGGTCCTGAAGGTCGGCTTGAAGGTCGGTTCCATCCTCAAAAAAGCAAGGACAGCCCGATAGCTATAATTTTGCACCCTCAATCGAATTTTGGAGGGACAATGAATAACAAAGTCGTCTACAATCTTCATTATGCCTTTTATGAAATGGGATTCTCGTGTTTGCGATTCAATTTTCGTGGGGTTGGTAGAAGCCAGGGGGAGTTCGACAATGGAGTCGGAGAATTGTCGGATGCGGCGGCTGCACTTGATTATTTGCAAAGCCAAATACCTAACTCAAACTCTTGTTGGGTAGCGGGTTTTTCTTTTGGAGCATGGATTGGGATGCAGCTTTTAATGCGGCGTCCTGAGGTGACAGGTTTTGTTTCATTGTCACCTCCTGCAAATAATTATGATTTCAGCTTCCTTGCACCGTGCCCAGCTTCCGGTATACTTATCAATGGTAGTCTTGATAAAGTTGTCCCACCTGAAGACGTGACAACACTTTCAGAAAAGTTGAAGCAACAAAAAGGTATAACTGTTACTCACGAAACTATTGAAGGTTCAAATCACTTTTTTGATCCAGGGATGGACCAAATGCTTTCGAAAGTCAATTCTTACGTAAAAAAGAGACTAACTGAAACGTCGCGTTAAAATAAATTTAGGAACTGACAATGAGCAAGCTGTCCAATAACTTCACAAGTATTCTAAATGAAAGAGGATTTATTCAGGACAGCACTAATTTGGAATTGCTTGAAGCAGAACTAAAGACCAAACCCTCATTTGCTTATATTGGATATGATGCAACTGCAAAATCGCTTCATGTTGGTCATTTAGTTAATATCATGATGCTGAGGTGGTTTCAAAAATGTGGGCACCGACCAATAACGTTAATGGGTGGAGGGACAACGAGAATAGGAGATCCTTCCTTTAGATCGGAAGAGAGACCACTTCTTGATATAGATCAAATAAATTTAAATATAAACAGTATGAAAGTTGTTTTTGATAAATTTTTAAATTATGCAGGTAGCGAAAACAATGCCGTAATGATCAACAACTCGGAATGGCTTGAAAATATAAACTATATTGAATTCCTTCGAACTGTAGGCAAACATTTTTCCGTAAACCGAATGCTAAGTTTTGACTCAGTAAAATCTCGCCTTGAACGAGATCAATCCTTAAGTTTTCTAGAATTTAATTACATGATTTTGCAGGCATATGATTTTTTAGAATTAAGTAGACGCTTTAACTGTATTCTTCAAATGGGTGGATCTGATCAATGGGGAAACATAGTAAACGGAATTGATTTAACTCGAAGGATAACTGGAACGACAGTTTTTGGAATAACATCACCGCTGTTAACTACTGCAGCTGGAAACAAGATGGGGAAAAGTAGGAATGGTGCGGTTTGGCTAAATAAAGACTTAACGTCACCATATGAATTTTGGCAATTCTGGAGAAATACAGACGACAGAGACGTAGGAAAGTTTTTCAAGCTTTTTACTGAATTACCGATTCAAGAATGCGAGCACTTGACGAAACTTAAAGACTTCGAAGTTAATGAGGCAAAGGTTTTACTAGCCAATGAGGTAACTACACTTTGTCACGGAAAAGAAGCAGCCGCTCTTGCAGAAGAAACAGCTACTGAAGTTTTCAAAAAAGGAGAACTGGGTAAAGAACTTCCAACTTTTACTATAAAAAAATCAGAACTTGATATGAACGTTACAGTATCAAATCTATTCTTAACAGCAAAATTAGTCAATTCAGGCAAAGAGGCAAAAAGACTAATTTCAGAGGGTGGCGCTAGGCTTGATGATAAAGTTATCAAGGATTTTACCCTAAAAGTGCGACAAATGGATCTGAGTAAACCAATTAGATTGTCAGCCGGAAAAAAGCGGCACGCAATAATCGTAGTTGATTAATTTTAAAACATATCAAAATCATTCAGAAAACAAGTCAATACTTACTATAAAGTCGGGAGAAACTACTGATCCATTATCAGACAGATTACCTTTCTTTAAATTAAGCACACTATCCATGCCTGAAACCACTTCACCAATCACGGTATAATTATTATTCAAATGAGGAGCCTCTGCAAACATTATAAAAAACTGACTATTTGCCGAGTGAATACTTTGAGATCTAGCCATACCCACAGTACCCATCACAAAAGGTTGATTGCTAAACTCAGAATATAAGTCCGGTAATTCGGAACCTCCCATTCCAACCTTATTAGCGTCGTACTGGTTCATCTTCCCGTACTTTACGTCACCAGTTTGAGCCATGAAACCGTCAATAACTCGATGAAAAGCCACACCATTATATTTGCCATCCATTACAAGTTTTTTAACTCTATTAACATGGTTAGGTGCTAAATCAGATCTGAGCTTTATTTCGACTATACCCTCGTTTTCGCCACCCAATCTTACTCTCATAATTTCTTCGGCTAAACAGTGCCACGAAAAAAATAACAACCAAAGAAATAGAGAGAAAATTAAAAACCGTTGTTTATAAAATTTTATTAAACAATATCCAATCATACTTTTACAACCTGCACATCAATCATTACATCTGGATCAGTAACTGAACCATTGTCTGATTGATTCCCTCTTTTGATTTTATCTACAAACTCCATACCTTCTTCTACCTGCCCAAAAACAGTATATTGCCCGTTCAAAAAATGTCCTTCGGCAAACATTATAAAAAACTGACTATTTGCAGAGTTCGGATCTTGAGATCTCGCCATCCCCAAAGTTCCCCGTTCAAAAGGCAGGTTTGAAAACTCTGACGCTAGATCCTCTTCTTCTGACCCTCCTGTTCCAACCCTCTGATTATCCAGACCGTGTTCTACGTTGCCAAACATAACATCACCAGTTTGAGCCATAAACCCATCAATTACTCTGTGAAATGCTATGTTGTTATATCTTCCAGCTTCAGCCAGAGCTTTTATCCTATTTACGTGTTTAGGAGCAACGTCAGATAACAAAGCTATTTTCACTGTACCATCTTTAAGTTTTATCTCTAAAATTTCTTTCGACATTCCTACCAACTCTCTTTACTAAATTCTTGTTTTGTATTTCTCTTTAATCGCAAAGTTAACTCTTTTTGTAACAAATTTGGAAACATCACCTTCAAGTCTACCTATCTCTTTAACAAGCTTAGATGCTATTGCTTGGTACGCCACATCTGCCATTAGAAAAACAGTTTCAATATTGCTATCTAGAGCTCTATTCATTCCAACCATCTGAAATTCATACTCAAAATCTGATACTGCTCTAAGGCCTCTAAAAATTAATGCCGCTTGAACGTCTCGTGCACACTCAACCAATAGTTTATCAAATGGATGAGTAACTATTTCCACGCCAAGAGATTTGCTTATTTCGTTAACTTCATTCTCTATTAGATCAACTCTTTCATTCAAATCAAACAAAGGGTTTTTATCATTATTTATCGCAACCCCTATTACAAGTCTGTCAACCAAGCTGGCAGCTCTCACAATTATGTCTAGATGACCTAACGTTATCGGATCAAACGTTCCTGGATATAAGCCGATGCGCATTTGGAAGTTCCTTTTTTTATCCCTGTATATCGCAGTATCACGTTAAAAAGGTCAAGTGCTTTAACTTATATGCAATGATTTATTTAGTATCCAAAATTTTTCTTAAATACTTTCCAGTATGGCTATTCTTTTCTAACGCAATTTCTTCTGGTGTTCCAGCTCCAACAACATTACCCCCGGCTTCTCCACCTTCTGGACCAATATCGATAATATAGTCAGCCGTTTTTATTACATCTAAATTATGTTCAATGACCACGACCGAATTTCCTACTTCGACAAGCATATGCAATACTTCAAGTAATTTGTTCACATCATCAAAATGAAGGCCAGTTGTAGGCTCATCTAAAATGTACAGTGTTCTCCCAGTTGCTTTCTTTGCTAATTCTTTTGATAACTTGACTCGCTGTGCTTCCCCCCCAGACAATGTCGTCGCTTGTTGTCCAACTTTAATGTAGCCCAAACCCACCTTGATCAAAGTAGCCATTTTGTCTCTAATAGATGGCACAGCTTTGAAAAGCTCTTCTGCCTCTACAACAGTCATGTTAAGCACATCAGAGACATTATAACCTTTATAGACAATTTCTAAAGTCTCTCTATTGTATCTATGCCCGCTACAACTCTCACATGTAACGTAAACATCTGATAAAAAGTGCATTTCAATTTTTATTAACCCGTCACCTTGACATGCTTCGCAGCGACCTCCTTTTACGTTGAAGGAAAAACGTCCCGGTGTAAATCCCCTCGCTTTTGATTCGGGTAGCGCCGAAAACCATTCCCGTATGGGTGTGAAAGCGCCTGTGTAAGTTGCTGGGTTAGATCTTGGAGTTCGACCAATTGGCGACTGATTTATATCGATTACCTTGTCGAGATACTCTAAACCAGCTATCGAGGCATAGGGAGAAGCAATATGATTAGACCCGTTCAAACGATTTGATACTGCTTTAAAAAGAGTTTCGACGGTTAGGGTAGATTTTCCACCTCCAGATACTCCAGTTACACAAACAAACTTTCCGAGCGGAAAATCGACTGAAATATTTTTCAAATTGTTGCCCGTAGCACCAGCCAAACAAATACTTTTGCCATTACCTGATCTACGCCTGTCGGGTATTGGAATTTTTTTAATGCCCGTGAGATATTTTCCTGTAATAGACGAATCGTTCAGACAAATATCATTCAATGAGCCGTGTGCCGTGACTCTGCCACCGTTCACACCCGCCCCTGGACCGATATCATATATGTAATCTGCGGCTCTTATTGCTTCTTCATCATGCTCTACAACAATAACTGTGTTTCCCTGATCTCTAAGTTTCTTAAGGGTTTTGAGTAATCTATCATTGTCGCGCTGGTGAAGACCGATTGAAGGTTCATCTAAAACGTAAAGAACTCCTGTAAGTCCTGAACCAATCTGGCTTGCCAATCTAATTCTTTGACTCTCTCCTCCAGACAAAGTTCGTGCAGATCTGCTTAGAGATAGGTAGTCGAGACCCACATTAATTAGAAATGAAAGCCTATCATTGATCTCTTTTAATATCGATGAACCTACTTTTTTACTTTGTTTACTCAGAGAAGTAGGTGCTTCTTCTATCCACCTGCGAGCCTCAGTTATTGATAAATTGACTACATTACCGATATGACTGTTACCAATTCTTACTGCTAGCGCCTTTTCATTGAGTCGATACCCAGAACATGCCGCACAGGATCTGCTATTCATAAATCTATCAAATTCGTCTTTAACCCAGCTATTTGCATTTTCTTTTGAACGTCTCTCAAGATTGGGGATTGCACCTTCGAAAGAACGCTTGATTTCATATACACGACCCCCATCATCATATCTAAATTTTATTTTTTCTCCGCCACTTCCATAAAGCATAACGTCTTTTATCTTGGCCGATAGGTCGCCCCATGTCGTTGAAATCTTAAACTTATAATGAGCTGAAAGAGCATCCAGCGTTTGCCTGAAATATGGAGAATTACCTCTAGCCCATGGAAGAATAGCACCATCACATAGCCGTATAGTTTCATCAGGAACAATAAGGTTTTTATCAAAAAACTTTTCTACTCCTAATCCGTCGCACTTTGGACAAGAACCAAACGGCGCATTAAAGGAAAAAAGGCGTGGTTCCACCTCTTCAATTGTAAACCCTGAAACTGGACAAGAATAATTCTCTGAAAATATTAAATTTATCTGCCCATTCTCAGCATCCTCAGATAGTGACTCAATTACAGCAATACCCTTTGCTAAGTTTAAGGCTGTTCTAAAACTATCTGCTAGCCTATCCTCAATTCCTTCGTTGACTATAATTCTATCCACTACGACATCTATATTGTGTCGATAATTCTTATCAAGAACTGGTGGGTCCTCAAGCTCATAAAAAATTCCATCTACTTTAACCCGAAGGAAACCCTGTTTTCTTAAATTTAAAAATTCATTTTTATACTCTCCCTTACGATCTCTTATAATCGGCGCTAGGAGTATTATCCTGGTATTGAGCTCAAGCGTCATAACCTTATCAACCATTTCAGATACTTGCTGGGCTTTTATGGGTTTTCCAGTAACTGGGCTAACTGGAACGCCTACTCTGGCAAACAACAATCTTAAATAGTCATATATTTCTGTAACAGTACCAACGGTGGATCTTGGATTTTTACTAGTCGTTTTCTGTTCAATTGAAATTGCTGGCGAAAGACCAGAAATATGATCAACATCAGGTTTGTGCATAATGTTTAAAAACTGCCTTGCGTACGCACTCAAACTTTCGACATACCGTCTTTGCCCCTCAGCATAAATAGTATCAAACGCAATGCTGGACTTCCCCGAACCTGAGAGACCTGTAATAACTACAAATTTGTCACGCGGAATTTCTAAGTCAATAGATTGAAGGTTATTTTCCCTTGCTCCCCTAACGCTAATAGTTTTTGTAGCCATTAAAATCTCCTTGATTTACATATATCGTTAAAAATAAAAAAAACGAGTAGTAATCTCTTAATAAAAACAAAAAGCGATTTTTTGTTGGTACACTATCGAGGTCTCATGCGGCATTAGAAATACTTGTGTAAACAAATTCACTTTTCTCTGTATCTCGCTAAGATGTTGACGTATGATAGCAAAGGTACGTTTAAAGCAAGTGAGGGAGTACGTTATGGCAGGAAGTGTAAATAAAGTTATACTTGTTGGAAATCTTGGGAGAGATCCTGAAATAAGAACTTTTCAAAATGGAGGTCAAGTTTGCAATTTTGCAATCGCAACATCGGAAACTTGGAAAGATAAAAATTCAGGAGAAAGACAGGAGAGAACTAATTGGCATAATATAGCAATATTTTCAGATCCTCTTATCCGGATATCTGAACAGTATTTAAAAAAGGGCTCAAAAGTATATATAGAGGGTCAGTTAGAAACTAGAAAGTGGCAAGATCAATCTGGGAATGATAAGTATACTACCGAGGTAGTGTTGAGACCTTACAGAGGAGAATTAACACTTTTAGACTCGCGGAGTGAACAAGCAGAGAGGCCTTCAGGTTTTTTAAAAGACGGTAACTCTTCCCTTCAAGCCTCACAAGGTTTAAACTCAAATCAAGATATTGGAGACTTGGATGACGAGATCCCTTTTTAAAATAAGTGGCAAATTAATTCATGTTTAGCAAAGCCTCAGTTTTTCTTGATAAAAACTTTGCAGCGATACTTTTTTTTGGCTTTACAAGATCATACTTCACATTTAATCCACATATGGTAACAAATCAATAAATCGATACATAATATAGAAATAAACAGGATCAAACTTGATTGATGAGGATAAAAATAATGAGACGGATAATACCGAATTGGATTCGGCCGGGTCTGGTGATATACCTCGAGATAGACCAGATACTCTAAACCATATCGAACCAGCAGCTGGACCATCAATATTGATAGAAGACGAGATGAAAACGTCTTACCTAGATTATGCGATGAGCGTTATTGTAAGTAGAGCTATCCCTGATCTGAGAGATGGTTTGAAACCTGTTCACAGACGAATTTTATTTGCCATGCATGAAACAGGTAATAATCATGACAAATCTTACAGAAAGTCTGCGCGTCCTGTTGGAGATGTAATGGGAAAGTATCATCCGCATGGCGATGGTGCCATTTACGATGCTCTTGTTAGAATGGCTCAAGACTTTTCAATGTCTGTCCCTCTTTTGGACGGACAAGGTAATTTTGGATCATTGGACGGTGATTCGGCAGCTGCAATGCGCTACACAGAAGTTCGAATGGAAAAAATTGCAGTAGAACTACTCTCTGATATTGAAAAAGATACTGTTGACTTTCAGGACAATTATGATGGCAAAGATAGGGAGCCTCAAGTATTACCCGCAAAATATCCTAATATGCTTGTAAATGGAGCAGGAGGAATTGCAGTAGGAATGGCAACGAACATTCCCCCTCATAACTTGGGTGAAGTTGTAGCCGCAACGTTGGCAATAATTAAAAATCCAGAAATTACAATTGATGAGCTCCTTGAATTTATTCCCGGACCCGATTTTCCAACCGGAGCACTGATTTTAGGCAAATCAGGCAGCTACAAAGCCTATAAAGAAGGACGCGGATCTGTAATAATTAGATCAAAGACAAGAATGGAGGAAATTAGGAAAGATCGCTGGGCCATCATAGTTGAGGAAATACCCTATCAGGTAAATAAATCAAACTTGATTGAGAAAATTGCAGAATTAGCTAAAGATCGACGTGTCGAAGGAATAGCTCATGTTCAAGACGAGTCTGATAGAATTGGCATTCGAGTTGTCATCGAATTAAAACGTGATGCTACTGCAGAAGTAGTACTGAACCAACTTTATCGATATACTTCCCTTCAAACAAGTTTTGGTTGCAATATGCTTGCTTTAAATGAAGGAAGGCCAGAACAATTAGACCTAAAAGGGTTTCTAAGTGCATTTCTCAGATTTCGAGAAGACGTAGTAGCGAGAAGAACTTCATATGAATTACGTAAGGCAAGGGAACGCAGCCATATATTATGTGGCCTCGCCGTAGCCGTTTCGAATGTTGATGAAATTGTAAATACTATCAGAAGTTCTTCTGATCCTGCAGAGGCCAGAAAAAAACTAATGCAAAAAGCTTGGCCCGCCAAAGATATCAGCGACTATCTAATTTTGATTGACGACCCCTCGCACAAGCTCAACTCTGATAAAACCTATAATCTTTCTGATCAGCAGGCACGGGGTATTCTAGATCTGCGATTGCAACGACTGACCGCATTAGGCGTTAAAGAAGTCACAGAAGAGTTAAAAGAGTTAGCTCGTAGAATTAAAAACTACTTGGCAGTACTATCTTCAAAAACTGAAATATTAAAAATCATCTCAGCAGAGTTGGAGCAAGTTGATCAGGATTACTCAATTCCAAGGCGCTCTCAAATTATTGAATTTGATGGAGATATGGAAGATGAAGATTTAATCGAAAAAGAAGATATGGTAGTCACTGTCACGCAAAGTGGTTATATCAAAAGGACTGCATTGTCAGAATATCGAGAGCAAAAGCGTGGAGGTAAAGGCCTTCAAGGAATGAATACAAAGGATGAAGATATTGTAACTACCCTGTTTATTGCTAACACCCACACTCCATTATTATTTTTCTCAAATAATGGTATGGTCTACAAGCTAAAAACATGGCGTTTACCCCAGGGAGGTAGGAACAGCAGAGGAAAAGCAATTATTAATATGTTACCAATCGAAATGGGAACATCGGTAGCAGCAATAATGCCAGTTGATCAACCTGAAAAAGTTTGGACTAAACTACAAATATTGTTTTCGACCTCGACTGGTTATGTACGAAAAAATGCACTCTCAGATTTTACCAATGTGAAATCAAACGGGAAAATAGCTATGAAGCTGCCACCAGGAACTACTTTGGTTGGGGCAAAAATATGTTCAAACCAGAATGATGTGCTCTTAACTACGTCGTTAGGCAAATCGATACGCTTTCAAGTCACCGATATTAGGCTTTTTAAGGGAAGGGACTCCATAGGAGTTCGAGGAATAAAATTGGCTAAAAATGATAGTGTTGTTTCGATGGCTATAATTCTTCACGTTGAATTTAAAGCTGAAGAAAGAAGTGCCTATTTTAAGATGCGACGGGCA
>MDTB01149654.1_pt1 | contig 21453 bp, 21 predicted proteins | sample 811161 | NCBI WGS metagenome assembly MDTB01 (sample SAMN05326650, study PRJNA326480) | marine metagenome | isolation source: seawater | place: Mediterranean Sea | collected 2009
ATATTCCTCATTGGGCCTAAGTCGTGCTTGGTTGGTGTTTTAGTTGGTAATATAAAGCTAATTTTCATTAATTCACAAAATTTTTAATTATCTTGCAAATTTTATCAATATCTTTATTTTTCAGATCGTAACCAGAAGGTAAACTTAAAGATGTTTCTGATATCATCTTTGATACTTTATTTTTTTTTGAATAATTTAAATATTTAAATTTTTCCATTGGATAAAATACAGGTCGTGTTTCTATATTATTTTGGTTTAATAATTTTTGTAATTTAAATATTGAACCAATTTTTTTTTCTATTCTGATTGAAAAAAGCCATATAGATAAAGATATATTTTTTAATTTACTTGTTTGAATTATAATTTTTTTGTCATTTATTTCATTATTTAAATTTTTTAAATATCTCGAATAAACATTTTTTTTTTCACTAAGTAATTTTTTAAAGTTTTTTACTTGATCTAATCCAATAGAAGCTTGCAAATTTGTCATTCTATAATTAAAACCTGGCATCACGGAGAAATATGTATTTTTTCTTGAGATCCCATGATCTTTCAAAATATTTATCTTATTAATAATTTTTTTATTATCACTAGCACACATACCACCTTCCCCTGTTGTAATAATTTTATTAGCATAAAAAGAATAACAACTTATATCTCCAAATGAACCAACAACTTTATTACTAATTTTAGTACCATGAGCTTCTGCTACATCTTCTATCAAATATATTTTTTTTTTATGCAAAGTTTTTTTAGATTAATCATATCACATGGAAATCCATAAAGATGGACAGCAATAATCGCCCTAGTTTTACTTGTAATTTTATTTTCACAGTCTTTAACATTAATGTTCCAATCACTATGATTAATATCCGCAAAAATAACTTTTGCACCTGTGTGGTATACAGCGTTAGCTGTTGCAATAAAACTTAAGGATGGGACTATTACTTCATCACCATCTTTAATATTAAGAGCACATAATGCAAGATGTAATGCTGCAAAACCACTGGAACAAGTTGTGTTAAATTTTTTTCCTGAAATTTTATTAAATTTTTTTTCAAATAAATTAACATTTTGTCCAATTGAGCTTATCCAGGAAGTTTTAATTGCTTTATTAATAAGTTTTGTAGAAGATTTAAAAAGTTTTGGTTTTGATATAAATATTTTTTTCACTTTTAAATTTTTTTATTTATGTAGTTGTATATTATTTTTGGATCAATTGGATAAATTAATGGATATCTTCTATATAAGTATCTTGCAAAGATTACTTTTATTGATGAATAAATATTATTCCAATTGACACTTTTAATTAAATTATTTTTTTTCCATTTTGGGTGAATGCGTGTTAAAATTTTTTTATCAGTATAAAAACAAACTGTTTTTATTTTTTGACTCATAGAAAAAAAGGCTGGAAATCCCTCATTTGATATAAAAAAATCTGAGCTTTTGATTATTTTTAGCCATTTATTAAAGCTTGTTTTGTTAATTAAAAATTTGATGTTTTTTCTTTTATGAAAGTTTTTATAAAGAAAGTCAGATTTATCAATAATGGTTCCAAGTAAAATTATTTCATACTCGTCTGATTTAAACAAGTTTAATAACTCATATAACCAAATACTTGAGAAAATTTTACAGTTCCCCCCTATTTTCCCTGTGTTAACTTGTATAGAGATTATTTTTTTTTTTTTAATTATTTTATTATTTATTTTGATTTTAGGATATGGTTCAGCTTCTAATTTTTTAAAATCTTTTTCACTATTCTTAAAATGAGATCCATTCCAAGAAGTATTAACATATTTTAAATTTAATTTTTCTATAATATTAGTAGTATCACTTATTCTATTTATTTTAATACATGGTTTTTTATAATAAATATTTGGAAATATTTTGCAGAGTTTGCTAATAAATATATCTTGGTTTGGCCATCTACTAATTCTTTTAATTAAAATTTTTTGATTTTTATAAGAGTTATATAATTTTAAAATTACTATATATGCATCACCAAGTGTACCAGACATTAAAAATATCTTTTTCATCTATTCAAGAATTTGTGTAATTGTTTTTTTGCAGTTATTTGTAAATGTATCATGGCTTTTAATATGAGTATAATTTTTAACTTTTTCTCTCTTAGTTCTATAAAAGTCTTTATTTTTAAGACATATTTCAATATATTTTTTTAATTCGGTAACCTTTGTCACTGAAGGTCCTGGAAAATTTTTAGATATAAATTTTTTAAATATTCTTTTATCATTATTAATAAATATTATTGGTTTGTTTAAAATTAAAAAATCATTATAAATTGAGGAATAATCTGTAATTAAAATATCTGTATATTTAAGAAAATAGATTGAATTAGGATGTGATGCAGATGACATTTTCACAACATTGTTATAATTATTTATAATTTTTTGATATTTTTTATTCCAAATAACATCATGATATTTGTGAAGTCTGATTATTAAATTAGTTTTTTTTGATTTAAGATATTTAATTAGATCTTCTAATATAATTATTTCATCTCCCCATCCTATTGGGAATAGTCCTTTCTTTAATTGATTTTTATGATCATGAGACCAGGTTGGAGCATACATAACTGTTTTATAATTTTTATTTAATTTTAGTTTTTCGTAAAAAAGATTTTTTTCCCTTTTAGAAGATTTAAAAAGATAATCGTTACGAGCATAACCAGTTATAAAAAGTTTAGATTTATTTATTTTGTAAAACTTTCTATAAAAATCATATGTCTGATTACCTGGCAAAAGATGAAAATAATCATTTAAAGTCTCTATATGTTTGATTTTTTTTAATCCAGTAAAAGCTTTAATCGGTATTCCATGATCTGTACTTATATTTATTGTCTTTATTAAGCTAGGTATTCTATCTGAATTTGAACTAATCCAACAATCAACTTTAATGAATTTTAGTAAAATCGTGAAATAATTAAAGGATGGGATATTTTTTTTTTTTAATATTTCTAAGGTATGGTCAAATCTACTTATCCAAAAACATTCATACTTATTTTTAAGTGAAAAAAATATATGTTTTGTATTCCCTTCAAAATAATCATCTGCAAAACCAATAAATTTTTTTTTTTTATTCCTAAGAAAAAAAAAGAAATAAACAAATTTTATATTTTCATATATATTTATTAAATAGTTTATTTTATTCATTTACTTTAAATTTAATAAGTTTCTTATAATCATTTTGACTATTAATATTAAACCAGTAATGATCTTGTTTTTTTAAAATATAAAACTTTTTTTTTCTTTCTTTTATAAATTTGTCCATAATAATTTCCCATGTGAATTTCTTAAATTTTTTATTATTTGAGAAGATTTGTTCACAATATTGAAAAAAATCATTCGACATCTTGCTTGATAGTTTGTTAATACACAAAATTTGACCTGTTATTTTTTTTTTTTTCAAATTTTCTCCATATCCGATACTAACAATTTTATTTTTTTTGTCAGAGGATACATAAATTTTCTTTCTTTCAAATTCTGAGTATTTAAATTTTTTAATTCCGATAATATTTTTGTGTTTGGAATTTAAAATTGAAAATAAAAATTTAGTATCAAAAAATAGATCAGAGTGAATAAGTAGAATTTTTTTTTTACTTATTTTCCATTTATTTTTTGCAGTATACCACGAATATATTGAGCCTGTACTACGATAGTGTTTGTTGTGAATAAATGAATAATTCACTTTTAATTTCTCTAATTCTTTAATTATTATTTTATATTTATAACCAAGAATAAAATTTATCTGATTTGACTTATATTTCTTAAGTTTTTCGATAATATACGAAAGTAGAGTTTTGTTATTTTTTTTTAAAATTGATTTTGGTTTTTTATTACCTAAAGATTTCATTCTTTGTCCAATACCCGCACTTAAAACAAGAATGAAATAATTAGATAAATTTATCGAGCCCATAACCTATACAGCAATCTCGGAGTATTTTTTTCTATAATAAATTTTTTTCTTCCATGTGCACATATATGATTATTAATAACAATGATTTGTTTTTTTTTTAATTTAAATTTTATTTGATTTTTAGTTTTATTCAAACTTTTATCTAAATCGTTCAAGGCCTTACTTTTTTCAATATCAATTCTTATTTTTTTTAAGTCATATGCTTTAATTAAATATTCCCTTAGATATCTAAAAATAAAATTTTTTTTTGTAATTTGGAATACTGGTTTTTTTAAAATTTTTTTACCAAAACCTCTTCTTTCAAAATAGAAATTAGATTTTAAAATTTTTTGGGTAATTATATTAAATTCATTAAAAATTTTTTTACCATTAACAATTACAGTATCTCCACCATTTCTCGATTGAGTAAAACATCCCATTATCAGATATTTAGGAGTCGTAAATAACTGTGGTCCGTCAGTATGTATTGAACCACCAGTATTTGTTTGGTGATATCTAAGTCTATTTTGTAAACTTAACCTATTTGTTTTTTTTGGTTTTATTTTTACTATTGTTTCTTTTTTTAAATTTTGTTTAACAGGTTTTCCAAAAAGTTTGCAAACTTTTTTCAACTTACTTTCAAACTCCCTTTTAGAATTTATTTTTAGATCATAAATGAAAAAGTGATTATTTTTAATTAGATAATTTTTAACCAATTTTTTTTTTAAACTTTTATCTTTTAGTTTATTATTATTTAAAAAATTGTTAAATTGAACTTTTAGATTATTGTCCAAAGTAAAGTTATTTCTTTGATACATTTTCAAAATCATATATAAACAATTATCATGAAAAAGAAAGTATATTTAGCCTTTTCAACAGATGTAATATTAAATTCACATATTAAACTAATTAATAAAGCTAAAAATTTTGGAAATGTAATTGTTGGTATTCTAACTGATAAAGCAATTTGTGAATATAAATCACTACCAAACTATAATTTTAAACAACGTGTTGAAATGTTCAATTCTTTAAAAAATATTTATAAAATTGTACCTCAAGATACCTTGGATTATACAAAAAATTTAAATACCTTTAGACCTGATTATGTAATTCATGGTGATGATTGGAAAAAAGGTATTCAAAAAAAAACAAGAAAAAAGGTTATAAATGCTTTGAAAAAATGGTCTGGAAAGTTAATTGAAGTTAAATATGATAAAGACCCTAAGACTGCAATATATAAATCTAAATTTAAAAATTATTCTTCACCTGACCTGAGAGTTAGTAAACTTTCAAGACTAATTGAGTCTAAAACTATAGTCAGAACAATAGAAACCCATAGTGCCTTAAGCGCATTGATAACTGACAAAATGCAATTAATAAAAAGAAATAAATTTTTTTCTTTTGACGCTTTGTGGTCGTCAAGCTTGACCGACTCTCTTTTAAGAGGAAAACCAGATAACCAATCGGTTGATTATACAGCAAGATTTAATATGCTAAATGATATATTTGAGGCAACATCTAAGCCTTTAATTTTTGATGCAGATAATGGAGGAAAAATTGAGCATATTAGCTTTCTTATACGCTCTTTAGAAAGAATGGGAGTTTCTGCAGTAGCGATAGAAGACAAAATTGGCTTGAAAAAAAATTCACTTTTTAAAAATCAAAAAAATACAAAACAAGATAAAATAAAAAACTTTTGTAAAAAAATTGAAAAAGCAAAAGAAACTTGTTTCTCAAACGATTTTCAAATTATTGCTAGAATAGAAAGTCTAATAACTGGAAAAGGTCAGACCGATGCTTTAAAACGAGCAGAAGAATATTCAAAAGCTGGTGCTGATCTAATTTTGATTCATTCAAATAAAAAAGATTTTACAGAAATTAAACAGTTTTGTGAAAAGTTCTCTCAAAGTAAATATCTTAAACCAATAGTTGCGGTGCCATCATCTTATTCACATGTTAAAGAAGAGGAATTATCAAAAAATAATGTGAAAATAGTCATATATGCGAATCAACTTATGCGGGCTTCACACAAAGCAATGTTTGAAGTAGGGAATAAAATTTTAAAATCAAGTAGTTCAGAAAGTTCTGAAGGCTCAATTTCTAAAATTAAGGATATAATTAGTTACATAAATTAGTCAGTTTCTAAATGATAAAAGCAAAAAAAATTCTTAAAATATTAAAAGATAATAATATTAGTTTCATAACAGGTGTGCCAGATAGTGTTTTAAAAAGTTTTACAAATGAATTATCCTATAATAAATTTTTTAGTCATTTAATTGTTCCAAACGAAGGAACTGCCATTGCTTCTGGTATAGGATATAATCTAGCTACAAATAAAATACCTTTGATTTATTTTCAAAACTCTGGCCTTGGAAATGCAATAAATCCATTAATCTCACTCACAAATAAAAAAATATATTCTACTGCTTTTTTATATTTTATAGGATGGAGAGGTGCAACGGGAACAAAAGATGAGCCACAACATATTCCAAATGGCAAAATCACAAAAAAATTATTAAATTTGTTAGATATTCAATACCATGAAGTAAATAGTGATAAAGACTTAAAGAAAATATCTCTTGCTATTAAATTGGTAAAAAAAAATATTCCACAATGTATACTATTTAAAAAAGATAAAATTTATGGAAATAAAACAATGAAAAAAAATTCATTTAAACTTTCTAAGGAAGATGTGTTTAATCAGATTTATAAAAATTGTAAGAATAAAACTTATATTTTTTGCTCAACTGGCTTTAATAGTAGGAGTTTATATAATTATAATAAAAGTAATCCAAATAGAAAAATCAAATGTTTTTATTTAGTTGGAGGTATGGGACATACATTTGGAGTAGCAAATATTTTTGCTTCATTAAAAAAAAATAATAAAATAATATGTATAGATGGAGATGGATCTCTTTTAATGCATTTGGGCTCATTAAACCTCAATAAATCAATTAAAAGTAAACTTACATATATATTGTTAAACAATAATTGTCATGACTCAGTAGGAGGTCAGAATACTTATATTAAAAATCTTAATCTAGAAAAATTAAGTAAAATTTTCGGATTTAAAAAATATTACAAATGTTCCAAAAATATTCATTTAAAAAATAATTTTAAATATATAAAGAATGATACAGATAACATTTTCTACGATTGTCTTATAAGAAATGAAACTAAAAAACTACCAAGACCAGATGAATTTATAAAAATTAAAAATGATTTTATGATTTAATTATTATGCATATTAATATTAGAAAAAATAAAAAAATTTTTATTATTACTGGCTATAATTCTTTTATAAATTCAGGTGCCAAACCCTACTTTAAAAAATTTCTAAAAAATAGAGATTATCAAATATTTTATAAAAAAGAATGGATACCACAATATAAAGAGTTAGTTCTAATTTTAAATAAAATTAATTCTTTTAATCCTGATTATATATTTGGTATAGGTGGAGGATCTGTTTTAGATTATTCAAAATTAGCTAAAAATTTTATTAATCAAAAAAATTTAAAATTCAAAATTAAAAATAATTTGTTAATGAAAAAAAATTCAACAAAACTATTTTTATTTCCAACCACTGCTGGATCTGGTTCTGAAGCAACTACTTTTAGTGTCATATATTTTGATAATAAAAAAATTTCTTATGATCCTAAAAGGAATTGTGTTGATAAAATAATATATATTCCAAAAGTATTGATGAATTGTGATAAAAAAAATAGGGCAAGCTCTGGAATAGATGCATTTAATCAATCAGTAGAGTCAATTTTTTCAAAAGGCTCGACCCGAGAAAGCATTAAATATTCGAAAAAGTCTATAAATATTCTACTTAAAAATTTAGTTAAACATATTAAAAAACCAAATAAAAGTACTTCATTGAATATGGGAAGAGCCGCATTTTATTCTGGTAAAGCAATAAATATTGCCAAAACTAATGCTCCTCATGCATTATCATACCCACTAACTTATTATTATAATATAAAACATGGTAATGCAGTGTCATTAACATCATTAAGAGTTTTAAAATTTAATTATAAAAATATTAATAAATCTGAAAATAAAGAAGCTTTAATGAAAAAATTTAATATAGTTCATAAAATTTTTAAAGCAAAAAATATTGAAGATTTAGAGAAAAAAATTAGAAAAATATATAAGGACTCTTATATAGATCTAAATTTTAAAGACTATAAAATTGAAATTAGTAAAGCACGTCAGATAATATTAAAAAATATCAATTTAGAAAGGTTAAATAATAATCCAATAAAAATTAGAAAAATTGACTTAATAAATAATATATTGATTGATTAAAAATTGATCTATATGAACAATGATTATAATGGAAAATGACTTAAAACAAGTTCTTGAAAATATATCTTTAGATCAAAATCAAACATTACTCAGTGTTCTTATAAGTTTTGTTTTGTGCATTTTATGCTCATATATTCTTCAAATAACTTATCAGAGATACTCTAGATCAATATCATCAAGGTTTCAATTTTCTCACTTATTTCCCATTCTATCTGGGACAACTTTTTTAGTAATTGTAATTGTAAAATCGTCAATAGCACTTTCCTTGGGTTTAGTAGGAGCACTTTCAATAGTTCGTTTTAGAACTCCAATTAAAGAGCCTGAAGAACTAATATACTTATTTTTAGCAATAGGTTTAGGTATTGGTTTTGGTGCAAATCAAATTGTAACAACCCTTGGAATTTTTATATTACTAATTTTAATTATTTTTTTTATTACAAAAAATAAAACTGAAAAACTGTCTAAAAGTCACAATTTAGTTGTTGAGATTGAAGTAAAAAAATCTGATGAATTTAAAAACGAAACATTAATTAATATAGCTAAAAAAAATTTTGAATCATCGAAGTTAATTAGAATTGATAGTGAAGAGAAAGATGAAGTAAAAAAAATAAACTTTTTTTTAGAAATAATATTAAACAATGTTAATGAAATTGACAAATTTACTAATGATATAAATATGAATTATGCAAATTCTCATATTTCTTTTTTTGAAAATGATACTCAATTTTAAAAGTGAGGATTAAAGAAAATAAAAAAAAGGGGGGGATTTTTTTTTTACTTGTATTTCTCATTTCCTTTATACTAATTTATTTATTAATTAGTTTACCGGGAGTTAAAAGAAATCTAGAGCAAGATTTTAGAATTCTCTTTTTACAACCCATCCTACTTAAATCAGGCAATACATCCACATTAGAAGCTATCGATGGAGTTTTAACTACTTTTAAAGAAATGACCAAAATTAAAAGAGATTATCCAGAGCTAAAAATTAATATAAATTTTTTAAATCTTGATAAAATTAAAAAAAATAAAATTGATGCAATGAAAAAGTCAATTTTGTTTAATCCTGAAAAAGTGAATGGAAAAATATACTATAATAATAAAAAATATAATGCACAAATAAGATTAAAAGGAGACCTTGAAATGCACTGGTCTTGGAATAAACAATATAGTTTAAGAATAGAACTAGAAGATGGTGAAACTATAATGGGTATGAGAGAATTCTCAATTACTCAACACCAATCTAGAAATTTTCCTTACACAGAATTAATCTCAAAATCATTAAAGATTAGTGGCCTGGATCTGCTTGCAGATTATGTGACTTTTAAAGTATCAGTTAATGGAGAAAATTGGGGAATAATGCTTGCTGAAGAACAATATTCAAGTTCATATCTTGAAAAAAGAAGATTAATAGACTCTCCAATAATAAAACTAACAAATGAGGAAAACTGGAAATTTTTTAAGCAAATAGAAGAGGTAAATTATAATAATTTAGATAAAAAGCTGGAACTTAAAAAAGCAAAAGTGATATCAAAATTACAGGGAGTTTTTGAAATTAATGTATTTAACAAGAAAAAAAATAACTCAATTATACGTCAACATAGAGTCTCAAAATTTAAAAATTTAAGAGAATTAATATATTTAAATCAAATAGATAAAGATAATATAGAAAATTATTTAGACTTAGAAAAACTTTCAAAAGTTATTGCATCTAGCTTTATTTGGGGTGATAGCCACTCATTGAACAGTAATAACATGAGATTCTATATAAATCCATTTACATCAAAATTAGAACCAATTCCTACCGATCACTCCTATATGTTTGGAGATTATAATAATTTTATAAGTGAATTTGATATTGGGGTATATAAAGTTGTTTATGAGTACTTACCTAAAATTATTAAAATTTCTTTGGAGAGTGATAAATTTAAAGATTTATACATCAAAGAAATTTCGAATTATGCAAATATTATTCCCGAAATAAAAAATATAGTTAAAGAAATATGTAAAATTGGACAAAAAATATGTTCAAAGCAAATCAATATTGATAAAGTTGAAAGAAATTATAATAAAATGCTTTTTTATAATAAAGATATTTTTAAAATTATTAAAAATAAAAACACCAATACTACTTATAATGAAATAAATATACAAAATAATTGGGATGAATTTCTTAAATATATTAGATCACATTTGTATGTAAGATCTTTTAGTTCTGGTAAAGTAAATTTTAAAAATCTTTCACCATTTGAAGTAAAACTAAAAGAAATTAAAAAAATTAAAAGTATTAATTGTTATATTAAATCTACAAGCCAAATTACAAATTTAGAAATGTGTGAAGATAAAATTTTTAAAGTAAATAAAAAAATAAAAAAATCAATACATCCAATGATTAGTGAAATTAATTTAAATTTTCCAAATCTTCAAGAGGGTGAAATATTTTTACTACGGTACTCCATAAATAATATCGACTTTAGTTATGAAATGATTGTTGAAAATCAAATTTTTAGTCAAAGAATAATGGATCTTTATGAAAATAAAGAGGATTATTTTGAAATTTTAGAAAGTGAAAAAAAAGTTAAAATAAAAAAAGGCAATTGGGATGTTAAGAAACCTATTATAATTCCATATGGGTTCGATTTAGAAATATCCGAAGGAACAAAATTGAATTTTAAAAATAAATCATTCATCAGGTTAAATTCTGGGGCACTGTATTTGTTAGGAAAAAAAGAAAATCCAATTTTTTTGACTTCAGAGGATACTTGGTATGGAATATTGGTAATAAACTCAAATTTACAAGATAAATCATCAATTATTCAATATACAACGTTCACCAATTTAGACCACTACAGAGATGAAAATACACATCTCACTGGATCTATTAATTTTTACAAATCTAATACAAATATTTCAAATTCAAAATTTTACAATAATAAGTCAGAAGATTTTATTAATATTGTTAATAGTGATTTTAAAATAGAAAATAACACTTTTAAAAATATATATTCAGATGCTATAGATATTGATTTTGGAAATGGAGATTTACTTAATTCTGAATATATAAATGTGTCTGGAGATGCTATCGATACCTCAGGATCACAAACCATAATTCAAAATAATAAGTTTGCTAACATTTTTGACAAAGCAATTTCAATTGGGGAAAAGTCTTCAACAATTATCAAAAATAATTTTATTAATAAAAGTTCAATTGGTATTGCTATTAAAGATGGATCACAAGCAGAAATTAATAACTTAAATATTAAATTTTCAAAAATTTCTGATGTTATGGTATATAATAAAAAAAGTTTTTATAATAAGAGTTTAGTTAAAATTAATGACTCAGATAAAAGTTTAAAAGTTAATATTCAAAATGGAAATGATGGTTATTATTTAGGTAATAGATTAAGTACAGAAGATATTAATGTAAAAGAGTTATATAATTAATGGAACCCAGATTTGAAATAAAATATGAGTTAGCAAAAAAAGACTTTTATAAAATCTTTCAATCTTTTCTAAAGAATTATAGATTTATTAAAGAATATCCAAGTAGAGAAGTATATTCATTATATTATGATGATATTAATTTAAACTCTTTGTTGGATAATGTTAGTGGAAATTCGAAACGTGTTAAACTTAGATTAAGATGGTATGAAAGATTTGAAAACATAATCAATGCTGTTTTAGAAATTAAAAAAAAAGATAATAAGGTCACTTCAAAAATAACTAATAAATTAATGTTAAAATTAGACCCTGCCGAACTTGATTTCCTTTTAAATAAAAAAAAAATATTTAAAAAATATTTTTCTTCAGACAATTTAGAAAATGAAATTTTTTTTAAAAATAAAATAAATTATAGGCCAAAAATATATATTAAATATACAAGAGAATATTATAAATTTGATAATTTTTTTAGAATTACTTTTGATAGTTTTATATCTTATAAATTATATAACTGGCCAGAAAAAGTTTGGAAAAATGATGATAAGTGTATAATTGAAATTAAATGTCCTAAAACTAAAATGGTGAATTATTTAAATTTAGTAAAACAGATGCCATTGATTGCAAAAAGAAACAGCAAATATGTTCGAGGTATGTCAATTTATAATAAAACTAATTACTTTTAATTTTAAATATAAAAGCTGTTTCATCAAAAGTTTGGGAATAAGGTGTTGGACCAGTTAAAAAGATTACTTTGTAGGACTTATTTATGCTTAAAATTTTATTTTTGTAAATATTTCTTGATGTATTATCAAAAACTATCATCCCATCATCTTTCAATAATTCAAATGACACATCTAAACAAGCATTTCTACACTCACCATCTATAAAAATTAAATCAAATTTTTTTCCAATTTTATTTGGTTGATTAACATAATTATAAAAATTTTTTCCATCATAATCTTTTTTCCATGAAATATATTTATTATCAATATCCAATTTTAGATTTAATTCCTCTTTAATATTATATAAATTTACATTATTTATTTTATTTTTTATTAAATTTTTTTTAACTTCCAAATAATAATCGTAATTATTTTCTATAGAGATTAAGCTTTCTACAAATTGACTAATGTACAGGGTAGAAGTGCCTGATCCCCATTCAAGACAAGTTGGATTTTTTTTTTGTTGGAGAAAAAATGTGAGATAGTTTATCGCCTCAAAACAAATCCATGGATAAGATTTTTTTTTTTCTAAATGTTTATAAATATTTTCAGGTTCTTCAAAAAAAGAATTTAACCAAATTGCTACATTATTTTCGTACTTAAAATTTAAAGCATCTTTAAAAGATTGTCTTGAATAAAGATAGTACATTCTTTTATCAATTAACATTCTTAAAGATTTTAAAATTCTATAGATATTGTATAAATAAGTTTTCCTTAATATGCCTCTATAACCAAATTTATCTATTTTTTTTTCGATATATTTAAACATTTGATTTCTTTTTTATCTGCAAAATTATTTTTTGCCATGAAAATTTTTTTCTAACGATATTTATTGACTTTTGTGAGATTAAATCTCTTTCATATTTATTTTCTAAATAATATTTACAGAGTTTTTTTAATTCTGTTAAATTCTTATACCAAACTAAATTTTTTTTATTTTTAAATACTTTTTTAAAGTCTTTAGAGTACTCTGATATAACAAATGATCCAGAACCCAATATTTGAAAAAGTCTTACTGAAAATCCATCTCCTGGTCTGTTAAAATTTAAAATTACTTTTGTTGAATTAAATAAAATATTTAGATTTTTTGAGTAAACTGGCTTATTTTTCCAGCCGTGTCCATAGCAACTGATTTTAAAAAATTTATTTAAATATTTTACTAATTTTAACCTTTTTTTATCTTTAGTACCCACAAATAAAAAATCAATAGTTTTATTTTTATTAATTTTTTTAAAAATATTTACATTGTAACCCTGTCTAATGTGAAAACTTTTTTTATTAATTTTTTTAAAATTTCTATAGAGTTCAGGAAATGTAGCACTTGCATATGTAGAATTTCTTACATATGCAGCTACATTTATTTTATTTGCCACATAGGGAGGATCCATAAAATAGTACCAAGTTTTATTATATTTTGAAAAATCTCTTATAATTGAGGGGTCAACTGTGTCTGTCTTTAAAAACATTACTAAGTCAAATTTTTTATTAATTAATTTGTTAAGTTTTTTTAACATTTCTCCCCTTCCTAATATTTTATAATAGTACTTTCCAAAAAAATTATTCAAAAAAGAAAATCTTCGGCAAAAACTTAAAAACTTATTTAAGATATAAAAAAAATAATTCTTTTCATATTTTTTAATGTGTAGTTTAGCATTTTTTCTATAATCAAACTTTTTAACCTTATATCCTAACTTTAAAAATGCATCTGACATTTCTATATTTGTTGACCAAATATTTTCAAAATGTCCCACTAACAATACCTTCATTTTTTATAAAACTTTCTAAAATCTGAAATATTTTTAAGATTTGTCTCCTCTATTGATTTTGGATGTATGCCATAATAATTAAACATTTCCCCATTTTTATCTCCAAAGAAATCATTATTTAGCCAAATTGAATTTTTAATTTTATTTAATTTAAAGTTTTCTTTAATCCAATAAGATTGATTACTTTTATCCATTTTTAGAAATATATGTTTAAACCAATTTATTTTATGTTTTTGAATATCATCATTATATTCTGACTCCCATTGTTTTAATCTCATGTCAGGATTAGTAAGCATACTGTAATGAAACATTTCGTGATCTCCATCAAGTTTATATGTTTTAATATTGTTAGAAAATCTTGGTGACCATTGTTGAGTGGGCCTAAATCTAAAATATTTAAATGGTAATAAATTTATAGGTTTAATTTTATAAAGTCTTCCATGCCTTGATTTGATATAACTTATCATATCATAAATAAAAAATTTTGCCTCAAACTCAATTTTTTCGTAGCGATCTTCATATAAAATATCTTTAATTTTTTTATAAGTTTCATCGAAATAAAACTCATCAGCATCTAATATCCATATCCAGTTTCCAATTTTATAATTTTTTGATTGTTTGAGCATTTTATTAAATATCTCTGCTTTTATATTTGAGTGAAAATTTTTTTTTGAGTTGTAAATAATATTTACACTTTTAAATTCTTTTGCTATTTCCAAAGTTTTATCTTTAAAAATGTCTAAATTGCGTGAGTGAGATGAAACACACAAAAAAACTTCATCACAAAATTTTTCAGCTTGTTTTAAACACGGTGATATCCAGTCTTCAACACCCCAAGCACAAATTAACCCTAGAATTTTCTTCATAATATTAATTTATTCAGTCTCTTGCTCTAAATTGGTTAAAGTTTTTTCTATTTGCGAGGGTTTTCCTTCCTTAAAGATTTTGTTATCTTTGAAATAATAAAGATAATCACATTTCTTTAATAGATCAATTTTATGACTAACAATAATTATAGTTTTTTTCAGATTTAAAATGTTATTAATAATAGTATTTTCAGTCATAATATCTAACGAACTTGTCGACTCATCTAAAATTAGTATTTCTCTATTTTGATATAAAGCTCTTGCAATTCCAACTCTTTGAATTTGACCTTGGCTAAGCCCTTTCTCACCACTCCCAATACTTGAATATATTCCTTGATCTAATTTATTAGTCAATTCGGTTAAATCAGCATCTAAGCAAACTTTTAAAATTTTATCATTAATATTAATATTTTCTTTTATAGTTTTAATATTTTCTAAAGATATATTTTCTGCTAAAGATGCTTGAAACAAAAATGAACTTTGAGGTACATATCCAAAATAATCATAATAATCATTTCTTTTAATATTAATTTCTTTCTCATTGAAAAGTAAAAAACCATTTTTTGGAGATAATATTCCAGAAATTAAGTCCAAAGTTGTTGTTTTACCTGATCCAGATTTACCACATAACCCTATTATGTTACCTGCAGAGATTTTCAAACCCGGGACATAAATGTCTTCTTTTTCACCAGCATACCTAAAACTATAATTTTTAAGTTCAAGACTTTTAAATTTTTCCTTATTAATTTTTTTAGGATTTTGATTGTCTGGTTTTTGATAATTAAGATCATTTGATATTAAATCAAAAGAGGGCATGTTATATCTTAAAGATGTGAATGAAGCATAAATATTTTGCATGGTTGGGATAATTCTAAAAGTGGCCATACAAAAAACTCCTATCATTGGAAGAAAATCAGTGATATTTGAATTATTCTTCGTTACCAAAACAATAGATAGTAGGATTATAAGAAAAAATGCAATTATTTCTACAATGTATCTAGGTAGAATACTATATAAAACATTTAATGTTCTTGTTTTTGCATCATCTTTAGATGGTTGAAAAAAATAATCTACAAATTTATTTTCATTTCTAGAAAGTTTAAGAAATTTAATGTTTTTAAAACTTTCATTTACAAATTTAAATCTAGAAAACATTGCTTTATTATTTTTTTCTCCAATATCTGTGAGTTTTTTTTTAAGAAATGAAAATGTGCTAAAATAAAATAAAAATAGAATAAAAATTGCAGAAAATGTTATTAAAAAATTTACAAAACATAAAAAAATAATAATAAAAATTAGTATGATTATTTTAGAAAATATATTAAGGACAGGCAAAACTATTCCCCCTACACCTCTATGAACTTCAGTTAAAATATTTTTACTTAATTTATCTTCGTGAGATCTTAAGAAAAAATCGAAGGGTTTGCTTAAGTAATTTCTAAATAAATTAACTGATGATTTATGTGATTGGAAATTTGAAAATCTATTAATAAAAATGTTAAAAATTATTGAGAGAATATTTACAAAAAATAAGATCAGAAACGTAAATATGGAGTAGTAAACAAAAAAACTATTGTATGATTGAGCTTTGGTATATGAATTTATTAATACAAAAAATTTATTTGTTTCGTATAGCTCTTTATCCATAAGTAAAGCTGTAAATGGACCAACCGCTGCTACCCCGATTACTTCAAATAAACCCAATAAAATCATTAAAAAAAGAATAGAAAATATTTTTTTTCTATCTTCAGAAGTTAGTATTTTTGAAAAACTTAAAATAATTTTTTTAATCATTTTTTACATTTTCTAAAAATCTCGAATATCCTACTACTCCTTTAGTGATTTTAATAAATTGATAATTTTTGAATATTTTTTTTATTTTTAAATTTTTAGATTTTGTATAAAATTGATAAAAATTTTTAAGATTGTTTGGAAAATTAATTATTTTTATTTTTATATTAAAAGATTTATTTTGTTTATACCATTTTTTCAATATTATTGCTATTTTATAAAATGAAGTAGACACTCCAGATCCAACATCATAAATACCATTAAATTTTTTTTTAGATGAATAAAACATATAATTAATATTACATATGTCATCTACGTGAACAAAATCCCTAGTAAATTTTTTAAAATTTACATTCTTCGTAGATCCAAATAATTTAATTTGTCTATTTTTTTTTATCTGATTAACAAAACTCAATACTGGACTTGACATATTAGTTTTATGATCTTCGTGTGGTCCATAAACATTGAAGTATCTTAAACCTATGACTTTTGAAAAATTTTTCTTATTGTTTGAAATAAAATTCTTCACATAATTATCAAAAATTAATTTTGAAACAGCATATAAATTTAGTGGATCCTCAGTAAGAACTCTTCCATTATTACCATAAACTGACGCTGAGGACGCATAAATAAAATCAATTTTATTTTTAGTTGCAAAGTTTAAAAGATTTTTTGAATATATATAGTTTTTTTCTATTATATCTTTTGCGTCCCAGCATGATGTGTCTGAATTTGCTCCATTATGAAAAATACATCTTATTTTTTTTCTTGAATTTTTCAATTTCTTAATTGAATTTCTGAAATCAATAATTTCTTTGTATTTTATTTCTTTTAAATTTTTTTTATTATTTTTTTTTGTTTTAAGATCGTCAATAATAATTATATCTTTTATATTTTTTTGGTTTAATTTTTTGATAAGATTAAAGCCAATGAACCCTAGGCCTCCTGTCACTGCAATCATTTAAGTGTATCCAATAATTTTGTTGTTGAATAATTTTTATATTTTCCCACTAATATTACTTTCCCCTTTTTTTTTAAAATATAATTTTTTCCTGCTATAAATTTATTCTTATATTCGCTACCTTTTACTAAGATGTCTGGATTTATTTTTCTTATTATTTTTTCAGGTGTTTTATCATTATAAATCACAACAAAATCTACAAATTCTAAGGATTCCAGATGTGCTGCTCTATCAATTTCGTTAATGAGAGGTCTTTTTTTTCCTTTAATTTTTTTTACTGATTTATCAGAATTTAATCCTACTATTAAGATATCTCCTCTTTTCTTAGCTTCTTTAAGAATATGTATATGACCCGAATGTAATAAATCAAAACAACCATTAGTGAAAACTATTTTTTTTCCAATTTTTTTTTTTTCTTGAATAATTTTTTTTAATTCACCTTCTTTAACTACTTTAGGTCTTCTTTGATTTTCTGATATCTCTTTCAAACTTACTGCTGATGTTCCCAATTTACTTATAGCAATTTCTGCTGCTTTTAATGAAAATTTTATAGAGTCGAGTATACTCTTTTTTTGACTTAGGCTGACAGCTAAACTTGCTAGTACAGTATCTCCAGCGCCTGTTACATCGAATACTTCTTTTGCTCCAGATTTGAAACTTTTTACACCATTTTTAGAAAAAAGAGTCATCCCTTCTTTGCCTTTTGTTAAAAGTAAATAATTAATATTTAATTTTTTGATCAACTTTATGATTTTTTTATTAAGACCTTTTTCGCTAGTTTTTAAATTAAATATTTTTTCAAATTCTTTTTTATTAGGTTTTATTAAAAACGAATTCTTATATGATGAAATATTTTCGATTTTTGAATCTATTAAGACTTTTACATTTTTTTTATTTGCTATTTTGACAATACTTTCTAAATTTTGAATTGTTCCTTTATTGTAGTCAGAAATTAATAAATAATCAGAATTGGCTAGCTCAGATCTAAAACTTTTGTTTAGCAAATTTTGATTATATTTAATTTTTGGCGAGTCTTTATCTAGTCTTAATATTTGTTGACTATTACTGATAATTCTAATTTTTTCAGTTACAAAATAATTTTTTAATCTTGTTAACTTATAATTAATTTTTTTATTCTTTAAAACTTTTTTTGAAAGCAATGAATTTTTGTCATTTCCAATAATACTATATAATTTTACCTGCCCACCTAAGTTATTAATATTTGTAGCAACATTTGCGGCCCCACCTAGAACAACTTCTTGATCGTTATTAATATCAACATTAACAATTGCAGTGGGAGACTCTTGAGAAATTTTGTCCACATTACCGTAGATATATTTATCAAGTATAATATCACCAATTACTATAATTTTTGTATTCATCTAAATTATTTTTTTTTAATAAAGATTTTTTCAACTTGTTCAAAAATAAAATGTCCTAAAAAAATATGGTTTTCTTGAATTCGAGCAACATTGTTACTTTTAAAGATTATTTTGTGATCACACAACTTTTTAGCTTTTCCTCCACTACTTCCTAGGAAGCCTATTGATTTTATTTTAATTTTTTTTGAAGTTTTTAATACATCTATAATATTTTTTGAATTTCCAGATGTCGAAATTATTATTAAAACATCTTTTTCATTAGCTAGAGCTTCTAAGTTTCTTGAGAAAATTTTTGTAAAAGAATAATCATTGCTACAAGCTGTTAAAGTAGAAGTATCAGTGGCCAATGAAATTGCTGGGATTGGATTTCTATTTAGACCAGGTTTTAATCTTACCAAAAACTCTGCCGCTAAGTGTTGAGCATCTGCAGCAGAACCACCATTTCCACACAAAAGGATTTTGCCTCCTTTTTTTACAGAATTTGAAATCTCAAAAATAATGTTATTTAATTCTTTTAAATTATTTAATAAATTTTTTTTTAAGTCATTAGATTCATTAATGCTTTTTTTTAGTAATTTTATATTTAAATTATTCATATTTTAAATTTGTATGCTAATATACTACATTTATATATTACGTTATCTACTTTTATAGAATTCAAGTTGCAGCTTATTATATTTTCCAAGCACATCGGCTTTTAGAAGAAAAATGTGCTGATCATATTTCTTCTCATGTTTGTAGGCCCACTTTCGTTTAAAATTATCTTTCATAAATTGAGCGTTAGCAGATCTACCATCGACTAATATAATTGTCCCTGGTGTAAGAAAATACTCAATTTTTAATATGTCTGCTGACATAGGCATCATATCTTTATGATTTGTACTTATACCATTTATTTTTTTTTTTACCTTAAATTGATCGGGTCCATCGAGATAAATAAAGTCAGGATTACAATTATGAATTTTTTTATACTCTGTAGCAATATTATAGTTATATTGAATCATTTCAACATCGCTATATAAATAATGAAACTTACATTTTTCATCAGAGCTTTGTAATTTTGAATAATTTTTAATTCTATTTTTAGATATATTTAAATATTTTTTTTCACTATCAACAATAAAAAGTTCGAAAGGATTATTTCGTCTCAATTGAGTAGTTTTCTTTAAATTTTTTTTTTTTAATTCTGATAATGCTTTATAAAAGATTAGACTACTCCAGCCCGTTCCAAACTCCAAGATTGTTGTTCTTTTATTTAATATTATAAATTGATAAAGACGGTACAAATCTTGCAAATCCGGTGTATAGGGTTTATTTGGGGACATATCATTTACTGATAAAGTTTTCTTTTCGTAAGATTTATTTACGATATCTAATTTTTTTTTTTTGAAAAAATTTTTTATTTGCTGATTACTTTTGTTTTTTGGATATTTTATTCTAATCATATTTTTGCCGTATCATTTTATTAATTTACTATTAATTTTACTTTCAACAAATTTTAACAAATTTTTTTTTTTAAACATAAAAAATCTTAATTTAGTTTTTTTAGCAAATAATTTATCTGATGTTTGGTCTCCTATCATGAATGATTTTTCAACATTAATATTAAATCTTTTTTTAGCTAATTTAAACATGCCATTATCTGGTTTTCTGAGTTTACTATTTTTTGTGTATTTTTTAATTATCCCATCAATATGATATGGGCAAAAATAAAAAGCATCTATCCTTGTATTGAATTTTTTTAATCTTTTTTGAATATACGCATGGATTTTTTGTACATCACGGTATTTGAAATATCCTCTAGCTACACCTGATTGATTTGTAACTACGACAACTTTATATCCATTAGATTTAATTAATTTTATAGCTTCTAATGCACCATTCATAAATTTAAAGTCAGAAATTTTCCCTATGTATCCATTGTTTATTGTGCATTTATTTATAACGCCATCTCTGTCTAAAAATGCAAATAAGTTTTTTTTCATTTTATTTTTTTAATAAAATACTTTAACAAATAGTGTTTAGAAATTGAAATGTAAGGTAAGTTAATTTTATTTGGGTAGTTTTTAAAATTCAAAATATAATTGTTTAAATAGTATTCATTTAATTTCTTGTAAATTTTTGTTCTTTTATTTAAGTGATGAGACCCAATGTCGTAGTCTAATCCAACTTGATTTTTTGGGCAAATAATTTTTTGGGGTAGATCAATTTTTTTTGTCTTCACTATAAATGCAATTAAAAAATTTTTAAAAATATGAGAAGGCCTAATATTTTTTTTTTTTTTACAATACCAATGATAAAAAA
>MDTB01205286.1_pt1 | contig 21450 bp, 5 predicted proteins | sample 811161 | NCBI WGS metagenome assembly MDTB01 (sample SAMN05326650, study PRJNA326480) | marine metagenome | isolation source: seawater | place: Mediterranean Sea | collected 2009
AAATCAGTCTAAAACCTTTTTGAGGTGGGAGTACAAAAGATCTCCATATAGAAGGAGTGCCCGCCCTTTCTTTCGTGATAAATAAGACAGAAGAAAAAATTTAGTGTGCTAATACAATGCCCCTTTCAAGGTTAGAAAATTTTCTAGTTAATACTGATGGTAATATTTTATATGTAAACCCATCTGATTTAGATGCTACGGATAGTTTTGATAACAAAGGAAATTCTTTAACAAGACCTTTCGTTACTATTCAAAGAGCACTATTAGAGGCGGCTAGATTCGCATATCAAACTGGGCCAAATAACGATAAATTTGATAGAACAACAATCTTACTTTATCCTGGTGAACACGTAATTGACAATCGACCAGGTTTATATGTAAAAAATAATGGTGGTAGTGCACAATATTTTCAGTTTGATTCGGATGTAACATCTGGAACAAATTTAGAATTAAAAAACGATTCAATATTTAATTTAGATAACATTGGAAATATACTTTATAAATTTAATTCAGTACATGGTGGTGTAATTATTCCAAAAGGAACATCAATTGTAGGTTTAGATTTAAGAAAGACAAAAATAAGACCCTTATATGTACCAAATCCAGACGTTTTAGATAGTATAATTCCAAGATCCGCACTCTTCCGTGTCACTGGTGGTTGCTATTTCTGGCAATTTAGTATGTTTGATGCGAATCAATCAGTATATTATAGTAAAACCTTTACTGAAAAAAGAAATCCAAACATATCACATCATAAACTAACTTGCTTTGAGTATGCTGATGGTTTAAATCAAGAGTCTTTGACATCATTAAGCGACTTGCAGATGTATTACTATAAGCTTATGAATGCTTATGGCACTAATACTGGTAATAGAAGTATTGTTAATTATCCATTTTCTGATGGATCAACTGATGGAGACTTTGAACCAAATACTCCAGAATTTAAAATTGTTGGTGATCTAACTTCGACAACAGGTAATTCAATCGTATCATTAACTTCAAGTGGATTGGTTGCAACAGTTACAACTCAAGATGCACACGGATTGACGGTAGATGATCCTGTTCGTATTTCTGGTATTACATCAACTTTATATGAAGGAACTTATAATGTAAGTGGTATTTCAAGTGTAAGACAATTTAGTTATGCATTAAATGCAGATGCAAACGATGATACTGTTACTACTAATCCAAGTTTAGCAAAAGTAATTATTGAAAGTGACAGTGTTACTGGTGCTTCTCCATATATTTTCAACTGTTCATTAAGATCTGTTTATGGTATGTGTGGACTTCATGCTGATGGATCAAGAGCAACTGGATTTAAATCAATGGTTGTGGCACAGTTTACTGGTATTGGATTACGGAAAGATGATAAAGCATTCGTAATATTCAATGAAACTACAGGTAATTATGATAATACAACCACTGCTGATGCAGGTATACAACGTCCATTATACATCAATCAAGATTCAGTTTACAAAAAAAGATATGAAAATTTTCATGTCAAGTGTTCAAATGATGCATTTATTCAAGCAGTTTCCGTTTTTGCGATTGGATATGCGAATCATTTCTTGGCAGAATCTGGTGGAGAACAGTCAATTACAAACTCTAACTCCAACTTTGGTAACAAAGCATTAGTATCAAAGGGATTTAGAAGAGATCCATTCTCTCGTGATGATACAGGTTATGTAACTCACATTGTTCCACCAAAAGATCTACAATTAGATTCAACAAACGTCATATGGAGAAGTTTAGATCCAGCATTAACAGTTTCCACTGGTACAACATCAAGACTTTATATTGAGGGTGAAAAGGATATAACTAACCCACCAACTAACGTCGTGAATGGTTTTAGAATTGGAGCAAAAGAAGATGAAAAATTATATTTAAATGTAACTCTTCCTAATAATGTAAATGCAACTTATACTTCACCAGTATTAATGCAAGTTTCATCTGGTGACGGGCCAGTTTCTAAAAAACAATTTACTGTTGATCGGACAACAGAAGAAAATAATATTGTCTCAAATGAAATCACCTTCACAGCAACACATAATTTTATAACTGGTGAATCTGTTCGAGTATACAGTGATGATGGTAGAGTTCCCGATGGAATTAAAATTGGTAAATTGTACTATGTAATTAGTACTGCTGCAACTAAAATTAAGTTAGCAAATAATGAAAATGATGCTCAAGATAACAAACCACTTACAATTAAAAATAAATTAGGTGGAACATTAACAGTTACCAGTAGGGTGACAGACAAAATACCTGGTGATATCGGACACCCAGTGCAGTTTGACACAACTAAGAATCAATGGTACGTACTTGGTTCTTCAACAAGAACTACAAACAAAATTTATGATGGATTTGTAGGATTCTCTACAGATATTATTAAAAATAATTCTCAAACCTATGTTCAAAGAACTCCAGAAAGTCGTGCATTAATTGATCGTACATATCGTTTACGTTATGTTATTCCAAAAGAATATTCAAATCCTATTGCAAAGAAACCAGAGAAGAATTATACCTTACAGGAATCTAAAACTGTATTTGAAGAAAGTACAATATTAGATGTTAAATCAAATCGAAATCCAAAAATTATTGCAGGTATCGCAACTGATTCAAGTAATCAATATAAGATCAACGTAATTTCAGAGATACCACATAAATTAAGTGTTGGAGACAAAGTACATATTAAAAATGTAAAAAGTTCTACTAATGCTGATGGTGATGATAATTCAGGATACAATGGATTCTACATTGTTACAGGAACACCTACATCAAGAACATTTAGTTATACAAATTTAAATGTTGGTGGAACATTCACTGATAATATTGCTAGTTTACGTGCAGCAAATACTGGTACATCACTTCCTGCATTTGAAAGAAATGAATATGATACATCATACACAATTCAAGATGTAGAGACAATTCAGGATTACATTACTGATCAACAAGATGGTATCTATTACTTAACTTGTTTAATTGGAAACATATCACCAACTGTTTCTGAGTTTTCTGATTCAAAATACAAACAAAACTTCACTTATCTTTATCCAACTGTTGATAAGGATAATCCAAATAATGATCCAGAGCAAACAGTTTCTGCAGCATCAAATAAAATTCTTGGTAAAGTAGATGTCAATAATCCACTTTATAGTATTACAAAAGAATCAACAATTAATTATCTGAGAGATAATCGTATTGGTTTTGCTGTTACCACTGGTTTGAGTGGATCCACTGGTATCACAACTATCACTGGCGATATTGAGCATGACTTGAATAGTATTACTAATCTTTCGATATCTGCAGAGGGATCTGGATATACTGCTGGAAAAAATTATAATGTTTCTTTAACTGGTATTGGTATTACTGGTGATGGTGCAACTGCAAACGTAAGTGTAAGTGCTGGAGGAACCATCACTCACGTTGATATTGTAGACGGTGGTGGTGCATATGGTGTAGGTAATACAATGTCTGTTACGGGTGGTACAGGTGGAGTTGTTCAGGTAACCGGAGTTAATGAATCAGTTGGAAATGCAATACAGGTTATAGGTGTTGGTGCAGTTGGAAATAGAAACAGTAGTGCTTACAATGGTTTATTTAAAGTAACAGGTGTTCCAAGTCCAAAATCAGTAACATATACACATGTTGCTCAAGGACAAACTACAGGTTCAAGTGTTGGTATATTTACAGGCCCTGTTGGAGTTACAACTGGTATATTTGTTCTACTAGATGAAGCAGTTGGAATTACTAGCATAGTTGGAGTTGCGAATACATCTATCTCTGGTATCGTCACTGTTACAACATCCAGTGGTCACGGATTAGCAGTTGGAAATAAAATTAAAATTGCTGGTTTAGTTGGAACTGCAGCAACTGTTTACAACGGATATGACTTTATAGTTAAAGAAAGAGTTGGATTGACAACATTTACAATGTCATCCTCTATAGGTATTGGAACTGTATCTGAAAGTGGTGCAGAACTTTACAAGTATAGTTTAAATTCATTTGGACAGGATACTTCTCTTGCCTCTGAGAAAATTTCTGGTAGTTTAACTCCACTACTAACTGGTATTGGTATAACTATGGATTCTGCAATTACAAATACTGCAACTACATTATCAGTAACAAACTTTACTGGAATTAGTACTGGTGATTTCTTACAAGTTGAAAACGAGTTGATGAGGGTCAAAGCAAAATCAACATCTAATACAAATGACTTAACTGTGATTCGAGGTGTATTAGGAACTCGATCTGTTGCTCACGATTCAGTTACATTGGTTAGAAATATTGAAGTAATACCTTCACAAACAAACAGATTCTCTACCATCCGTGCTTCTGGTCACACATTTGAATATATCGGGTATGGGCCAGGTAACTATTCAACTTCATTACCTCAAAAAATTGTTAGAACACTTGAGGAAGAAGAGGAACTTCTTGCAATTTCAAGAGAAGAGAAAGGTGGAATTGTATTCTTCTCTGGTATGAATGATCGTGGTGATTTCTTCAGTGGAGAACGAGCACAAGCAAGAGAATTATTCTTAGGAGAAACATCAGATGCTGCACTTTCAGTATCCTTTGATGATGTTTATGTTAGAAATACGTTACGTGTTGGTGGCGGCCCAAATCGTAACTTACCATCTGAATTTAATGGCCCACTTAATGTTACAAACAAATTAACTTCAACATCTCTTGATGGAATTGAAGCACTTAAGTTACTCATTAAAGGTAACGCACTTAACAAACCATTCTTCCAAGTTGGTGATGATACAAGTCCATCTTTTGTTGTTAATAAAGACACTCAAAAAGTTGGTATTCAAACAGCAACACCAGCATATGAATTGGACGTAAACGGAACAATCCGTGCAAATGCGTATGAAAACTTCAAGTTATCTGATTTACCAGATTCAACTGAAGAAACAACATACGCAAGAAATCGTATCATCAAGGTTAACCAAGCTGGTAATGGATATGAAATGATTGATCCTCATGAGTTATCTGCTTATGAACTTAGAAGTTTGGGTATCAGTAATGATCCATCAGTATATGTCGGTCTCGGTGCTGCTGTAGGTGGTAAGTTACAAATTTCAGGAATATCAACTACACGTTTCTTTATTGATGAAAGAGTTAAATTATTTGGTGTAACTAGAACAACTGATAGTGCGACAGTTCCTGCACCTATTGTTAATAACACTGTTAAAGTTGCTTCAGTTCCTTCAGTTGGATTCTCAACATCAGCAACTTATTATTATTGGCAAGCACAATATCATATGAGAAATGGTAAAGTTGGTATTTCTTCACAGATTGATCCAACTGGTGCTTATACTGGTGCTGCTGCTAGAACTGGAATTGCAAATACTATTATGAGTAATTTCAATGATTTGAATCACAACACTTTAACTTTAAGTAGAACAAATGCAGATCATGGTATCTTAATCTATCGTCAAAACTTTACGGGTGTTGGAACTGTAGGAAATGCAGATCGTGGTCAAGCAAAATTAATTGCTGTTCTAGGTCAAAAAGAATTAAGTAATGCAGGAACTTCTGAATTAATATGGAAGGATTACGGTGTGTATGAACAAACTGCTTGGAGTGCAAAGGGAACAAACAATGAATTTGTAGGATTCCATACAAGCACAGTTGAAACAAATCAAATTCACTTCCCAACTATTGGAACCGAAGGTCAGAGAAGAGGATGGGATATTGATAAAGTCGTTGCTATTGGTCAAAACAGCATCACAGTTGAAGGTAATTATAATTTAAATACCACTGTTGGTTTTGGTACCACAGCACACGTTAAAGTTGTTCATGATAATACTCAAGCATTATCTGAAGCAATTACTACAACAGTTTCTGCTGGTGGTAATTATCTAAACTTACCAAGTGGAACTTATCTAACAAATAGACTTGTTATTCCTACTAAATTTACCTTATCAGGTTCAGGAAAAAATAGCACTATTAAACAACAGTATTATGCAAATGATACAAGAAGCATTGGTTCAGCTGGAACTTCTTTATATGCTTTGCCATTTGATGGTAATCTAGTTGGCATTGGAACAACAAATGCAACTGATGTGACACTACAGAATGTTACTATAGATGGAAATAGTTCAAATAATACTACATTTACAAGTGACTTGGATAATAATCTTCTTACATTCACTGGTGGAACTTCTATGTTATTCAAAGACATAGAAATTAGAAATGCACCTGGTGGTGGATTGTATGCGAGAAATTCAAAACGTATTTCTGTTGAAAACTGTGCGATTGTTGATGGTGGACAAACAGATAGATATAACTTTAGACCTCTAGATGTACAAAATTCTGAAACAGTAAGAATTAACGATTCACTATTTGAGAACTATCCTGGCCCACTTGACCTATCTGTAACTTCAGTTGTTTCAACTGGTGGAAATATAATTAGAAATTGTGGAAGTGGTTTAGATGCTTACGCAACTGGCAAGATTACTACAACAAATAACATTATACTTGGCCCAGCTGATGAGTTTCTTGCTTCACCTGACATTTATGATTCAGACTTTGATTCTGTTAATATTACGATTGATACTAGTGAGGATCCATTTTTTGGCCCAACACTACTTTATGTTGAAGAAGGTAATGGAAAAGACATTAGCAGTAGTAAAGTTACGATTACTGCTGGTATTGGAACAATGGTTGGATTGTATAGTACTACTCGAATTGCAACTCTTGGAAGTAAATTTATAGATCTTGACATACATACTGAAAATAGTAAGTCAGATGGATATGGAAGAGATAATGGTTACGTCCAACTTAAATTATCTTTGGGAGATACCAGTCTTACTTCAGATGGTGACACAGTTAAAGATAGACTTGTTGGTTCTGCTACTTCTGCACTTGGATATGAAATTCTTGGAGAAGAATATGTACAACAACCTAGTGGATTCACAACCTTCATTGGAATATCTACTGGATACTGGGCAAATAATGATACATACGTAGCACCTAATGTAGGATCTGCTGTAACTCAATATATTGTCAAACTAGAGACTCCAGGTCAACTTAGTGGAATATCAGTCGGAGACGTGGTTAAGTTACCAGAACATTCATTTGCTCCTAATCTTTCATCTGGTTTGACCGTTGGTATGAAGGATAGTAATAATCAAACTATAACTACTGCAACTGGATTGACAGTTCAGAAAACAATTGATGTTGATATACTAACCAAATTGGTTGTTCTAACTGGGTTCAGTACTACAGCAGCACTGCTTCAGCACGGAACAACGGTTGTGCCCGACGACTATATATCTATAAGGAGAAAATTCACTATCGCTAAAGGAAGAGTCGGAGTTATTTAAATGCCTGATAATACTAATGTCAATAATAATGCCTCGGTGGTCGTTGTTGGAAGGACTGCTCCAGTCCCTCCTGGTCAACAAAAATCTGAAAAATCTGTTCCCGTTGTTATTGCAAGTGATCAATCAACAATTCCTGTTGCAGAACAAAATAAAGTTGCATCTGAAGTTGCACTTTCACTCTTAGGAATACCTAGATCAGAAGTTGCACTTGGTATATTTGCAGACGTTAACACATATGATGTAAACCCAACAGAATGGGCAGCAGATCCTGAACAATTTTCTGCTGTAGCAGTTGGAAATACCACACCATACGATGGTATTGATAAGTTACAATGGGGTTTAAGTCATATTCCTGAAGAATCTGGTGCATTACTTGAAGCACCTCCAGATAAAACTGCTGTTCTTACTTCAAAGAGATTCTTTAGATATCAACCAGGTCGTGTTTCTGCTGCTACGTTTGGTGTAAAAACCACAGTGATGAATCCTTCATCAACTGATGCCAATGTTGCAGATACAAATGATATAGGTAGCACAGTATATAATCCAGCTATTCGTAAGTATGGAATATTTGATAACTTTGATGGATACTATTGGGAAACAAGAAACAATGGACAAGGAGATAATTTTAGTGTAGTAAGAAGAACTCAATCATTACTATTTGATAATCCTGTTGAATTTTCAGTTTCTGCTACTCCTGGTCAAACAGCAGATTATGGTTCTACAAATCCATTAGATCCATTAGCAAGAAGAGCATCTGAAGGAGATAATACACAAGGAATTGGTCAGACAACTGATACAGCAAAATCAATACCTGCAGGATTTAGAAATGTAAAACTTGGAGATTTGGTTATCTATCGTGATAACTTAATGATGACACATGCTGGTGTCTATGATCCATCTCTTTTACAAGATCAAAAAGAGGTAGCAATTACACAAGTGACTGGTGGAGATACTTTATCATTTGCTGCAAGTGCAGGTTTGGGTAGAAGTGTTTATGGTACAACTTATAATATTGATACTGGTCTTATGACCATCACCACACACGGTGCTCATGGACATCCTGTTGGAAAGTATGTGACACTTGGTGGTATTGGTATGACTTGTCAATATAGTTACACTGGAGGTAGTGCAACTCCTTATTCAGGTGGTATTAAAACATATCCAAACAGAGTCTACGGGTATAACATTCTTCAAGTTGGAACTACAACATCATTTACAATTAACGTTGGTGTTTCTACTGTTCCTACTTTTTATCACTCTGGTGGACATGTTCTTGGATTATCTACAAGTCAATTTGTTTCTTACTCAGCAGGAGCAAATCTAACATCTGATGGATCTGCTGTTGGTATAATTACAGGTTTAACAAATGATAAAATCTATCGTGTTAACTCAATATCATATAATATAAACACAGGTATTACAACAGTATCACTTAAAAATTTCCAAAATATTGCAGCAAATCCTGGTTTAACACAGAATCAAGTTACAGGAATTACTAATGGAACTTATGGAAGTTATGCAAGTCCTCATTCAATTGTAACTCCTGTTCCTTTTGTACATCCAAATGCAAATAGTTTAATAGGATCAGAGAAAAAGTATGGTGTTGTAAAACCATCAGGTATGTTCCCATACAAATATGAGGATACCGAAGGTAATATTGAAGGTTATATCGATACAAGAAGACCTGTTAGTGAAACTGCTACTCTTAAAACTGAAATCGATACAGTTAACCTTTATTACAGAGATTGGATTAATCAAAACGTCAAAAAAGATTTCTGGAATGTATATGAATATCGTGTTCCAAGATCTAGATTTAGTGGTGATCGTTTAGATAATACGACTGATAATTTATTATACAGTGATGTTACTGCAAGCAACAGAGCTGGATCAAATGTTCTTGATGCCACTACTGGAGAAATTGCAACTGATACAAGTATATGGAATCTTGAATTTGATAAAGTTACCATGTATAAAATTGAGTTCTCATGGTATGGTGCTGTTGGTGCTCTATTCCTTGCGTACGTTCCTGTAAGCAACGGAGAAGCACGTTGGGTTAGAATACACCACTTAAGAGCATCTAACCAATTGAAGGGTTCTTCTTTAGGTAATGCAACACTACCTATCACTTATATGATATATGGTGGTGGTGGAAAAGATAGATTTGGATATCCCAATGCTAGAAGATTAGGTGCTGAAGGTTTACAATATGGTTCAAAATCAGAACACATTGTCAAGTATGGTGCTTCATACTATATTGATGGTGGAGACAGAGGTACTGTAAAACTATTCAGTTATGGAACTGACACAGCAGTTGATATATTTGGATCAAAGAGATCAGCTATCGCAGTTGGTAGTGCGGTGACAGTTACACAAGCAACAAGTACAACAGATCCATATCTTCAGACACATTCAGGAACAGGACTATCATCCTCATTCTATGTCGGTGCAAAGATTATTACTGGTAATGCAATCGATCAGAATGTAGAGATAACATATGTTGATGTAACAAATCATAGATTACATCTTAATGTTCCTCTTTCATCAACTACAATTCCTGGAAATGCTATTGACATTATTGCAAATCGTACAACTCCATTAGTTGGTCTTAAGTGTAGAGATTTTATACAAAGTAGCACTGGACAAAATGTGAGAAATAGGACGCAGGTTTATCCAACTAGACTCTCAACTGGATCTACTGGAATGATTAAAGTGGATTTACTTAAATCTCCTATCTTCCAAACAACATCTACTGTCACTGGATCTCAGGGAATTGGTGCCACAACCAATATTGGAAAGAGAGGAGAACCCACATTCATAACTACAACCACTGCAAATTATCTTGCAGAAGGAACTGGAGTATATGGTTACTTCCGAGGTAGTTTTACAAACGATCCTTCAAACAAAAAAATATCTGTATTTGGATATCTTGAAAGAAGGGCATCAACAAGTGCAACACCAGGATATTACTTTAGAGCAGAAGATTCAACTAATAATGAGATTCAATTAGATCCAAATTTTGCATTCTTATATGAATCACATTCAACACCAAAAGGTGAGGGAATTGATCCAACGACAACTGAATTTACTTTAGATGCACTGTCATCAATTAAAGTAAATCCACAGAATAGATCACCTATTCCTAAAACGGGAACAATCGTTGCAAGTTTGTATATACCAGCTTCTGGAGAAGAATTTGATTTATCCCCATACTTTGATTATAATAAAGAGTATCTATCATTCCCACTTACAAATGTGATAGAAAGTTTATATATTGTAGGATCATCAGAAGCAATATATAATTCTGGTGTTAGCACCGCTACAGTATCCGCAAGTGTAACTTGGGAGGAGCAGTGATCTATGAATGGGGGAAAGGATGTAAAGATTGGGCATGATAAACGCCCAATATCCGTAATACCGAAAGATCAACAACCTTTATATAATATTTCAAATGGTGAGATACTAACTGATCAAGATGGTAATCCACTTGTAACGGAAGTTGATCAATTTTTCTTACCTGATGCATCGAAAGATAGAGCAACTTCAGTAACATTTCCAACCACTCCACAAGAGTCATATTCTAGAAGACAGTTTTCTTCTGTAGGAATATCAACTGCTACTTATGGTGTGGACTTAGACGTTCCGATTGGTGTCAGTGGAATCACCACTACTTCTTTAGGAACAATGACTCTTCTTAAAGTAGCAGGTGGTGGTACACCAATTTCAGTTGGATCAACTGTAAAATTAGCAGTAGGTGTTGGAAGTTTTGTAAGTATAGCAAGTTATCCAGATCAAGTTGAAGTCAGAGTTAATAGTGATTTACAAAAAAGAAAAAATCTTTTATATTTTTCTGAAAGTGATTTAACATACACTACAAATGTAATTGCTGGTGATAAAGTTTTAGGATCATCAGTTCCTGATGGTTCCTTTGTAACAAGAAAAGATTTTGATCGAGTAACGATATCTAATAGTGTCACGACTTCAGGAATTTATACTGGTGCTGTTCAATTTGTAGATGATACTCCAATAGGCAAAGTTGCCGATAATGTTTTAAAAATAGCAGAAATATTCAGAGAAACAAGTGAAGTTAGTACAACATTACTTGGTGTTAATCGTGCAGAAACACAGTTAAGTTTATTTTCAAATGTATCATCATATGGATTAAACGGTGATGATTGGGAATTTTTCTCTGAAAATGGTGGTATGGATTTTTCTAGTTGGAGCACTAGAGCAAACAGAATATATGGAAAAAGATATCTAGCAAAAATAAAAGAAGAAACACAGGAATCTGGAATTCGATTAGAAGCATTTCCTCCACCTTATAGTTACCCTTTTGGCCCCAAGTTTTCAAAAGTTGGATTATATGATTCAAATAAATTTAATTTTTATTTAGATTTTGTAAGACTTGGTAATCAATTATATACTTACTACGATAGTGGTTTGGGATCTACACAAGGATATCCTTCAGATTGGAAGGATAAATTTTTAAATCCAAATGTTGTGACTGTTGTTTCAGGAGATGTGATATACGATAAAAATACAGAAGTAGGAGATGTATATGGAAAGGCATTTGCAGCAATAGATACTTGGACTGATACTTGGAGACAAATTAAACCTGGTACTGCACTTCTTGATCCTGTAACACAAGAGTTTGTAAGTTTTGGAACTATAGGAACTCTTCTTGGTACGATTTATACAGATAGTAATACACAACCAGGATATGATACTACCAATAAAAGATATTCATTTTTACAATCTCGTAGAGTTTTTAGATACCAACCAGGTAGAATAAGTGGATTTTCATTTGGACTTAGATCATCTGTAGAAAAAGTTTCTGGAGTCAAATTAGAATGGGGAGTTGCAAATAAAACTGACCAATATATGTTTAAAATATTTGAGGGTAATTTATCAATTGTTCGTAGAAGCACAGTCAAATTAGAAAATTCTGTTATAACTCGAAATGGACTTGACATAGATGCAACAACTGTCAATATAGATGGCACAAATTATAATACAATTCAACCAGAGATAGGAAGTGGAGATCCATTTGATAGTCGAAAATATTGGACTCTAGAAATACCAAAGGATAAATTTAATGGTGATCCATTGAATGGAAATGGGCCTTCTGGTTATACAATTCGACCAGAGAACGTTACCATGTGGAAGATTGAATTTGGTTGGTATGGTGCTATTGGTGCAAGATTTTATGCTTATATTCCAGTTGGAAATGGTGAGGCAAGATGGGTTGTTGTTCATACATTAGTGATTGAAAATTCATTAGAGGGGCCTTGTTTAAGAGATTCATATTTTAGATTCAAATATTCTTTAGATGTATTTGATAATAGTAGTTTATTCCAACCACAATTTCTTTATAAGTACGGTGCTTCTTACTACATCGATGGTGGTGATGAAGGAACTTCAGATATATTTTCTGTAAGCACTGGATTAGTCACGAAACCAATTAATAAAACAACTGAAACACCATTGATTGGAATTAGACCAAAAGATGTGATAGTGAATAGCACGGGTACTGAAATTAGTAATAGAAAAATAATAATACCGACTAAATTAAATATGACAACTGACTCTTTGACTCAAGTAAAAATTGTAAGTTGTAAAGCCTGTCCTGGTTTTGGTCATGTATTCACACCTGGTGTTGGTTCAACGATTTCAGGAAGAAGTATGCAGATTGAATTTACTGCTGGTAATACAATAAGTGCAATTGGAACTGGTGCGAGTTTTACCGAAAGTGATATTGGTGCTAAATTAATTGCTCCATCTGTTTTTAATGCTTTTATTGTTGCGATGGATGGAACTGCAACTGAATACACAGATGGGCCTTCTACCTACGAATCAGCAATAGTAAAAGGTTACGGGAATGGTTTAGATAATTATCCTAATTATGGTTCTCTAAGGCAAATTGGTGGTGCAGATGTATTAGACTATGCATTTACAGATCCTTTGACAGGTGTTGCGGGAAGTGTGACAAACGTACCTGTTGGCATTGGAGCAACGTATCCACACTTAGTTCGCTTCAGTAATTACGATGTTCATTTTGCATCTGATTTTCCATTTAGTGGATCTAAAATTGAAATACAGTTTCTAAATCCAAATGCAAAAGATCAAAGTTCATCTGGTGGATCAGAAACGCACTTCGCAGATTTCTTAATTGGTGTAACTGATAAGAAACCATCTGTCAGTGGGCAAACTTTGAATGGATGGAATGATCCATCTGACTCAGATACGACTTTACCTTGGACAGACTATGCAAATGCCTCTGGAAATTATGTTGGTACAGGTGTTACATCAATCTTACCTAAAAGTGAAATTCTTTACGGTGAGCACACAAATTCATATGCAGGAATAAATGAAGATGGAATTGAATCTGGAGAATCAATGTCAGGGCCACTACCAGTTAGAATGGCAATAGATAAGAGAATTCCCACAGTTGGTGATACAAGTGGAGGTATATGTTCTAGACTTAATATAGAGGTGTTAGATCCCACAATCATGGGGTCAAATATGAGACAAATTTACGGTGTTAGTCCACTAAATGAAACTATACAAGAAAGTCCAGGAAAATATCATATTATTAAAGAAGGACGCTTTCCAGGATCTATTACAGATTGGATTGGTGGTCAAGTTGCTTTCCTTAGTGATGATGAAACAGCAGTGGTTCCTAGTAATGCTAGATTTGTTTCTAATCCAGGTATACGTACTGACAGTGATGGTAATGAATTTGGTTATATTCAAATTGATCAGAGTATTCGATCAATTTCAGATCCAGAATCCATCGGAACACAAATTTCAGGTATAACTTTATATTCTAGAGCAGTTAATTCAAACGGGGGAAAACTACCAACAAGATCAAAACTTTATAATTTTAATCCATTTCCTCTTTATCTTGTTGGAAGATTAAAAGATAATGCAAAGATACATAACATAACAGTGAAAGAAACAATTGGATCTTTCCAAAGAACAATATCACCAGTTCTAGCAATTCCAAATGATGCAAATATATCAATTGATAATGCAGGTGGAAATACTGGTAATGTTGGTATTCCACCAACTAATTTTGAATCAATTGAGAGATTGTCTGGAGCAACTGTTGATGTTCAGAATGAACAAGCATTGAGAACTTCTGTCACAAAAGATACTTTCTTTATTGGTGCAAATGAAACTAAGTCTGTTGATATGAAAAAAGTATTTGGTATTGATCGAAATGTAATTACTCCAGACAATATGAATATTGAAGCATCATTTGTTCTTGCTAAAAAACTTGATGGTGATGCATCTAATAATACTGGAAATGTACAGATGAGTCTAAACTTTAAGGAACAATAATATGGCACTTCAAAATTCAAAAATATTTGGTTTAAATGTTTTAAGTTACCTAACTGATGTACAAAGTAAAACTGCTGCACTTCAAAATTTAGGTATCAATCCGTTTGATTTAGAAGTTATTCGAGGTTCAGCAGATGCAGGTATGTCTCGATATGATTGGGTTAGTTTTTCTCGTTTAAGTGTCCCATTAGTAAAAACTCTTGATAGATATCAAAATGAAGCATCGACTTATAATTCAATACTTTTAAAACGTGCAGGAACAGATCAAACATTATTTGGTAATTTGGATATTAATGGTTCATTAAGTGGTGGTGCGATTCGATATCGTTATCTTGAAGATGGAACTAATCAAATTAAAATTGCAGATATTTCGACATCAAGAATTAGTGCATGGAGTTCTGCTGCAAATCCTGTTCTACCAACATCTCCAATTTCTTATGGTGCACAAGTCGGTATTAATACTGGAGGTAAATTGCAATTTGGAACACAGTCTGGAACGACTGGGCCAAGATTACAAACAACAATAGTTCCTGAAGAAAAAGAATTCATATCTGAAGTTCCTACTTCTGCAATCGAGTGTAATATCAATGGAGAAGTTGTAAAACTGTATGCGATGAAAGGAATACCTTTAATTTTTAAAGGATTTTTTAGAAATCTAAATGCTACAATAAATGTAAATTATAGTGGCATACCTGCAAGTTGGAAGATAGTAGAGACAGCAAATGAAAATCGATACGTAAATTTTCAAAATCAAGGAACTTCTGAGTCGAAAATTAGTTTTAGATCGGCAAGATCTAGGGAGAGATTTATAAAATTTTATTATAATCCAGCTTTGATTACAAAAATTAACATTACAAGTGCTAACATTGCATCTCTTCCGAATGTTTCATTATCTAGTTGTAATGAATTAAATTTTGCATACAATCAGTTGAAAACATTTCCCAACTTTGCTTTTGTTGCACCTAATCTACAAACTCTTTCTATCATGAGAAATCCTTTTTATCTTAGTGATATTGAGGCAGAAAGAACACTTAATAATACTGCAAGTGCAAATGCAATTTTTAATAAAATCAAAACTTCTACTAACAGTTTAAGAACATTAAATATGGAGGGAACTTTTTATGGAACTATAGTAAGACATATTATTCCTGAGAAATTACCAAATTTAGTATCTTTTAATTGTGGTAGAGGTGGTGGAGCATATTTCCATCCTGATAGTGCAAGTTCAGATTCTTTCTGTCCAGATATACCATTGACGGTTACTAGTTATAATATTGGAAATAATGATTTTAGAAGTGTTACGAACACAAGTATCACAGGAAATTCAGACTATCCAAATAATTCTTACACATTTAAATCTGCACCTAACTTAACTTATTTAAATGTTGGCGGTAATTCTAGCCTAAGTGATACTGATAGTAATTATACTTTGGCAAGTGGTTCTAAGTTGATTGAGATAAATTATAGTAGTACAAATCTTGCGATCCCAAGTGGACTAGATGGATCCAACACATTAACGAAGTATAGTCATTCTTATGGAAGAACTTTGACAGGAACTAGAGGTTTATTTAAAGCTGGAAATGTGTATGCATTTAATGGTTGTGTTAATCTTGGCACTATTGGTCTTTATGCGGCTCAGTTAGATGGTTCAAGATTTCCAAGATTTACAAATGTTAATTTAACAGATTTGGATTTGAGATATACAAATATAACTGGTGGTAGACCTGACGGTGATGAAACTAAAGTTATTCACTCAACTACATTTGATCAGTGTGCAAAATTAACAAATTTATATATTGATTCTGGATCTCTTTTAAATGGAAAAGAAATAGCGACTGATGCATTCACACAAAATCCAAGTCTTTACTATCTTTGGTATCGTTCTTACGGTAGAACAGGTGGAACATTTCCTGATCTTTCAACTAATGAAAACTTGACATATATTTGGATGCAACAAAATGCTTTCACTGGATCAATTCCAAGTTTCTTGACAAATAGAAATTTACACTATATTAATTTAACTCAGAACAATTTTGATGGTTCTATTCCTACATTTAAAAACTTAAATAATCTTAGATATATTTTCATTCAGAATAATCAATTGACTACAATTTCAGAACCAGAAAGTGGACTTACTAATTTGTGGTATTATTATGCTCATAACAATAATATATCTGGACAAATTCCAGATTTTTCAAATTGCACTGCTCTAAGATATTTGACTCTATATAATAATTCTTTTACTGCATACAAGTCTGGAGCATTTGCTAAATTATATCGAATTAGATATATAGATTTATCAAACAATAATTTGACTCAACAAGCATTAGATAAAATTATAGATGATTTGTTTATTAATTGGAACGCAATTAAACGTGGTGGAGTGACTGTAAATTTAAGAGGTAATGGATCTCCATCAACGGAACAAAAAACACTTGCATCTTTGTTAGTTGGTAAGGGTTGGAGTATCACCATAGATGGAGGTTTAGAAGTATAGTAACATGGTAAGACAAAATCAAGGATATCGAAGAGACTTAAATTTATCTGAAGGTACAGATGATCTTAAAGTATGGAGTGCTTTAGGTGGTTCTGGAATATCAGACGATTTAAATCGTCTTCAAAATAATTTAAAAAATACATCAAAAGTTGGTTTTAATACTGTTGATGGGAGTGGATTTTTTACATTCGCACTTGATAGACCATTATCAGTAACCTCAATAAATTCTAAAGGATCAGAAAACTTTATTGCTGGTATATTATTAAGTAATACGGAGATTACTGTGACTTTGGAGAATCCATATCATTTAAAATTTGGTGATTTAATTACTATTGATAATATAACTGGTGTTGGATCAACAATTTTAAATAATAGTTTTGCAGTCGAAAATGTATTGGAAGGATTTACTACTTTTACTTGTACAAAAGTAGGAGTCGCATATACGAGCACAAATGAAAATTTATCTGGATCTTTTCTAACTTTGAATGCAAGTGATACATTTGCATTTACTAAAGATGATGTCGTTGGTGTTAATACAAGTGTTACTATTGAGGTAAAAGACTCATCTAACAATGTTATTGGTGTTAATACTTTATCACCAAATGTAGATTATTATGTTACTGAATCGGATGGATTTACTAAATTTAAATTGTCAACAAGACCATCTACAAATGTTCTTGGTGTAAATGTAATAAACATCACATCAAATCAGATAGGTGTATCAACTGTTGTTAGTCCAGATAATTTTACATTTATCAGAAAGGATCCAGTACATCAAACTCAAATTTTAAATTATGTTACACCAATTAATCAAGATGATGATTTTTCTTGGTTAGGTGGAGTTGGTATCAATACTGCTAGTGATACAACTCAAGCAAATATTGAGAATGCTCAGTTTTTCATGAATAGAAAGTATAGAGGAGATAAAAGTACTACTACCAGTGAAGAACTTAAATTTGAAGGAGGTATTGTTCTAAATGATCCTGCTCAGTACAATAGTGGTGCATCTGCAGTCTTAGAAGGTGGCAGAGCTGGAGTTTATATTGGAGATACTCGTGCATTCTCAACAGATAATAATCCTTGGGAAGAGATAGGAAATGATGATGGAACTGGAACTTTACAAACGGAAAGTACAAGTGTTTCGATTGGTGATCTTACATTCTTAGATCAAACTAGTGGGCCTATAATCATAGAGGGGATTGCTAGTGACATAACCACTATTTCTCCAGAAGTAAATGCATCAAGTTTCACACATAAATTACCCATACAAGTAAAGGATCCTGATGGTAACACTGAAACTTATTTTTTACTATTAGATAATGACTAAAACCAAAATCAACTTTTAATTCCAAAAAAGGTCGAAAAAAAATTTCGGCAAAATTTCATTGAAAACCTCTTTTAAGGATTTGGTTCTACATATCCTAATATTTTAAATGGTAATGTGGATAAAGGTGTTTGAATATCAATTTTTCGATTAACTGGAGAAGTTGGAGATGCAGTTGTTATTTTACTAGTGCCAGTAGGAAAAGTGGCAGATAATTGATCGAATACAATATTTCCTGCATTAAACTTCAAATTTGGTCTTTCATTCAGAACTGTTTCTAATCCTTCTTCTGTTGCGTTAAATGGAGGAGATGTATCTGTAGGAGGACAACATAATTGACGATCATCATTATTACTGGTTGCAGTAAACTGTGAATTATCAGTCATTGCCCTTCTCAGACCTCTTCCTTGGTCATCCTGAATAGTGATTATTTTATTACTTGGATCTATACTTTGAATTGTGGTGTTTGGCCAAAAATTAAATCCTTGAATATTCCAATTATTTTGAATGATAGAGGTATCATCAACAGTAATTTGTTTTGTGTCTATGGCAAGAGTTGTTCCACTTGTATTTGCAACTAAACATTTTACACTTGGAGATCCATCAAGTCTATCGCAAAAAATTTGTAGAGTATTATCCTTCAGTCCTCGTGATTGATAGAAGAATACGTCTTCATTTGCACCTGTGCTAACACTTGCACTAAGAGTTATTTGAGTTGGTTCAACATTAGTTACTTTTTTATAACTGCTGATATTTGAAGAAATTGCAATCATACCTTTTTGAATATCGGTATGAGTCGTAGTTGCATTTGGTGAGTTTGCTCTAAAAGAGAATCCACTTGCTGCATTAATTGTTGTTGAACCACCATTTGAATTAACACGAACTCTTTTTACAAATCCACGATGATCTATAAAAGTTAAACTAGATGAACTGGTACCAGTAGCAACTTGATCTAAAACAATAAATTGATTAATGAAAACATCAATCACTCTTGCACCGTCTGGTATATTAGTTCCAAAAACATAATTTCCAACTTCGATTCCAGATGTGGTGTTACTACTAGAATCAAAACCACCGACTATTGCTGAACCATTAGTCAAAGTTACAGTTTTTGCTCCACCAGCTTTTGTAATTTGTGCCAGAGTAGATTTAACTTTATATGTGATATCTACTTTTTTTGATGATTTTAATTTTACATAATTATTGGACAAAGTTCGACTTCCAATCCCTTCTACATTCGAACCTCCGAAAAGAACAGATTGATCATAATAATCATTAAACTCACCTTTTACTGAATCGCTAAAATCATAATCTAAAGAATATAATTTATTAAATCTCAGTTGACCATCTTCACTCATATTTGATTCTTTATAATTTATGTCTACAGATCTAGAGATTCTAGCAGTATTAACTGATTTTGGGTGAAAATATCTAAATCTAACTCGGTATCTTTGATACGCAGTTAGAACATGAGTCTGAATAGAGGATCTGACATTACTACCAATATCTCTAGAAAATGTAACAGATGTGGATCCTGTACTTTCAATTGGATTCCCATCAGGATTTTCAAGAGTTATTTCTCCGTTCAATCTATTAGAACCTGAAACTTTTGAACCTACTCTAATTCCAGTTCCACTTACAGACATACCAATACCAACATGCTTTACGGTATTAGTCGGCACCACTACAATTTCAGTTCCTGATTTGGTTCCATTAACCGTTGTTGTAATACCAACTCTTGCATACTCCGTATATGTTGACCCACCACCAACATAACCATCTTTTTCAAAATCTACAGTAAAGTAACCAGTAGAACTAACATTTAAATTGAGGTTTCCTGTCACTGAAGGAATATAAAATCCTTCCCATTTAACACCCACATTTGATTTTACTGATTGTGGATGAATTTTTCCAGTATATTCAAAATTTCCTTGCTCCCAAAAATTATCACTTATGATTGCACCTTCTGTTGTGATACCTGTAAATATTTGCCCAGATGTAGTATTTTCAAAATCAGATATACCTACTCCATAATTAAAATCTGAATCAGTATCAAAATTTATTTGATCATTTTGATAATAATTTGCTGTTAATCCATTTCCACCATTAAATCTAGGTTCTCCTGCAAATGCTGTAAATTTATCAAGACGATTTTGATAAGTAATTCTTGGATCAAATTCTGTATTTGAACCATTCGGAGTTGTAAATTCAACCGCACTATTAACTATTCCTTTATATTCATCGTTATCTAATCCTTGAGAAAATAAATTTCTAATTGCATCTAAATCAGAACTAACAAAAGTTTCACCACCAATAGGTGCTAGTGAATCAAGTATATTATCTAATGATTCTACAGGACTTGATATATCTGAAAGATTATTATTTCTTCTGATACCAATTCTTTTGTATACTTTAAATACCATTTATAGTTTCTAGTTATTTATTAATAATAAGTTACGTCATAAGCATCACTACCAGCTGCACCTGCAGATAATCCTATAATTGTCATCGTGACATTTATAGTCGATCCATTTTGATAACTGTTACCTGAGTTGTCTGGTATTACTTGGAAGAAGTGATGATCAGTAGAGGAAGAAATATTGACATTAATTCCGTCGCCAGTTAGTCTTCCACCAGGATTATTTACATCAGTCGCTGTACTAGCACCATAATAACAGTGGAATTTTTTATGTCGAACAGCACCAGAACCACCAGCAGAAAAACCATCATATACATCACCAATAAAACAACCTTCTCTATTTCTAAGTTTTATCATATTATATGTTGTTCCATCACAAGTTAAACTTTTTGTGTGGGAAACCATTATCATACCTTGACCTTTTGTATCTGAGTCCGAAACACAAATACTTCTCTTCACCATCAATCCAAGAGTATTAGGACTGCCACCCGATGCTTGTGCCTCACATTGGTTTACTGGTGCTGTACCAGTAGAA
>MDTB01116274.1_pt1 | contig 21441 bp, 13 predicted proteins | sample 811161 | NCBI WGS metagenome assembly MDTB01 (sample SAMN05326650, study PRJNA326480) | marine metagenome | isolation source: seawater | place: Mediterranean Sea | collected 2009
AACTCCAGGATTTTCGGTAGTTGTTTTTAATTTGGAATTCCACTGCCTACCAAATTTTGAAACAATCCTCCCATCAGCTGGCCAAGGCAGTTGTCCTTTTAATGCTTTAAAGCTTTTTGTTTTTAGCGTTTCCTGTTGCTGGCGGATTCGCAACTCCCTTTCAAATCTAGCTTTATCTTCAAGGACTCTTTTAATTATCTTTTCTAATTGCTTGACACCTTCTTCTTTTTCACTAACGTAACTAGTCAATGCTTGCTTATCATTTCTTATTCTATTCAATTCTTTTTTTCTATCAACCCTCATATTCCGATAAGAAGAAATTTGCGTTTCCTTATCTCTTTTAAGATTTAAATTATCTCTAAGAGCAACTTCAAGATCTACCTTTTGGCGACTTATTTCAAGAAGAAGCCTCTCAATTTTTTTAGTTAATTTTTTTTCAATATCTGAAATTATTTTTAAATAATGTGTACGATAAATCGCCTGTCGCCATGTTGTAGAAGAAAAAACTCGCTCTAAATCTGTCAATCTACCTTTTTTATAAGATTTTAATATTCGCTGAGAATATCGGAATCGTAGTGATTCTAATTCATTTTCATTTTTTAATATATCATTTTTTAATTGATAAATACTTTTTCTTGCTCTATCCTCTTCAAATTTTAGAGATTGTATTAATTTACTAGTTAACGAAATTTCTTTATCTATAGATGATAATCGATTTATTGTAGACCTTTCACGAGACTCAGTAGTTTTAATTTTTAGACGCAATTGGTTTAATTCAGATTTAAGATTATTAATAGCATCATTTTGATAACGTAGTTCTTCATCATAATCTCTATTTTCTGATTGACTTAACGCCTTACTAATTAAAATAACTGTAAAAAGATTTATAAGAAAAAATTTCATATCTTAAAAACTACTCGGTTTTATTTTTTTTAAACAGGAAAGAATTTTATTTTAATATTTACAATTTTTCAATTTTAAATAATTGAAAATCATAAAAAGATAATTGCAAAGATTGCTGATCAAGAAAATAGATCCATAATTGCTGTTTAGGATCATTACCTTGATCACCTAATATTTTTTCATGGGGTTGACCAAGTAGTTCCTCGACCTCTGGTAAGGACTGACCTACCTCTAATCTCTTTGAACGGGCAAGACTTAATTTTAACCTACCCAATTCCATTTTTTTTTCAATTAAACCCTTAGATTTATATTCATCCAAAGATTTAAGTTTCTCTTTCAAATCTATAATTAAATTCTCATTCCTTGTCCCAATCCCTCCAGCAAGTTCTCTAGCAAACTCTAAAGAACTTATTGCTAATTGAATTTCCTCAAATTCATCTGCCTTTTTTGCGATATTTGCCATTTTTATGCCCGCCTTATATTGCAAAGATTTCACTTCAAATATTAAATCTGGATTTAATTCTAACGCTTCAGAATATTTTTCCATAGCACGTCCGATAAAACCTAATTCTTGTAATTCTTTTCCTTGACCTAAAATTACCCAAGATTTAAATCGACGTAATTCTTTTTGCCCTTGAATTGAAAATAATGCAACTTCTTTTACAATATTATATGCATTAATATATTCAGAATTATTTAATTTTTTTTCTGCATCAACCATCCAATATAGAGCCAACTGTTCTATGCGACCATTAAGCATTCTTATTATTAAAGTATCATTCTTTACTTTTGAAAGAGCATATTGATATGTACCTAAGGCTTTCGCTCTTTCACCAGATTTTTCCAATGCTAAACCCTGTTCCATTAATTTATAAGGTATTTTATACTCACAATCTAAAATATACTTTTCAGCCCTATGGCGATTTGTATGGGATGGATATTTAGCCATAAACTTATTGAAGTTATTTAATGCTTCTATATAATCTTTTCTATAATAATAATTTTTTGCTTTATCGCCGATAGTCTTTTTACCACCGTAAAAAGCAGATAAAGTTGCATAAATACCAAAATTATTTAAATCAAATTGTTTAATTGGTGAAATATCTTGAGGGTCATTAATAGTATGAATTTTTGTATATGAATGTCGTAAATCTAAACCAATCGCAAATTGATTATTTAATCCTGGGTCAATAATGAAGCGGACCCCTAGAGCAATTGCGGATGATGTTCCAGATCCCGATATATCCTTATTCCATTCTTGCTCAGTACGATCAGGAGAATAAAAAAATGTTGAAGCTAGCCCATATGAATATCTAAAATTTAAATACCAATTATTAAATGGTTGATATTGAAAATGAGTTGAAATTAAATATTCATTCAATTTAGGTGAAAAAAAATATTGCCCATTCCAATTTTGCCCTACTTGCCCCCATTCTTCAAATGGCACCTGCACAGGATACAATATTGTACTGGTCCTATAAGAAATTCCTGTCATAATATTTAACCAACTAGTACCAGTAACATAATATGGTAAATTAATAAGCCCGACATCTATTTCTAATGAAGTACCCCAAATATTATTTATTCCTTGGCGAATAGGAACAATTGATAAACTGTCAGAGGAATCATATTTAATTTTCCCTGGATCATCTTTAAATGAATTCACTCCAAAACTAGCTGCACTTCCCTTTGTTTTTCCTGACACACCAAAACCATAACGCATTTCAATTGGAATAATATTAATAGGTGCAGAAAATTCTCTTGAAAAAAACCATTTATTAATCCAATATCCGTCCTCGTATGGTGATTGGTTATCAAATTTTATCAAGCCAAATAAAAAAGTACGTGGCTCCTTATCTTTAATCTGTGCTGATAATCCACATAAAAGGAAAAAAGAAAAAATAATTTGTCTATTTTTATCGTAATACATTAATAAGTAATAGTTTATAGTTATTGATAGTTTTGGAAGAAGAGACTACCAAAAACTACCTAATTTTGTTAGCAGTAATTTTTGGAACAAATACATTTAAATCAACTTTAATATTTTATGATTAAATCAATTTACTTTATCTTGTTTCTTTTGGGAAACATTTATGGACAAACATTCCATATGGCAAGGATAAAATATAGTGGAGGAGGAGACTGGTATTGTGATCCAAGTAGCATCCCAAATTTACTAAGCTATCTCAAACAAAATACACCTATGTCTGCAAACAACGATGAAGTACGAATTAAACTGACAGATGATAACGCAAATCAATTTCCATATCTATACCTTACTGGGCATGGTAATATCAATCTTAATGAAAATGAAATTATTGCCCTTCGATCAATTTTATTAAATGGTGCATTCTTACATGTCGATGATAATTATGGGCTAGATAAATCATTTAGGCGAGAAATAAAAAAGGTTTTTCCAAACAAAAACTTAATTGAACTCCCAAAAGAGCATGGAATTTTTAAAAGCTATTATAATTTCCCAGAAGGTTTGCCTAAAATCCATAAACACGATAATAAACCTCCTCAAGCATTTGCATTATTTGAGAATGATAGAATGATTCTATTATACACATATGAATCAGATCTAGGAGATGGATGGGAAGATGCAAACGTTCATAACAACCCGTGGCCAATACGTGAAAACGCATTGAGAATGGGGGTAAATATTATTTATTTTGCGCTAAGCCAATAATGAAAATAAAAAATTATATTAAAGTTTTTCGATTCCACAGTTTAAAGTATAAATTTTTAGGCAATCTAATATCGATTGGTATTTTAGGCGCCATATTACTTGCGACACTCATATGTTTAGAAACCATTTTCTATTTTTCTTCTAGTACAAAACTTTATGTTTATTTCTTATTTATAATTTTAACAATAGGATTTTTTTGTTATTGGATTACCTTTTTATACCTTATAAAAAATGAAAAAATCCATCTATATAAAACTGATAAACTTGCAATAGATTTGGGTGGGAAGTTATTTCCAAACAAAGAAGACACAATATTAAATGCTTTACAATTAGAAAGAAATGCAAAAAATAATGAATCTAAAATACTAGCTCTATCATATATTAATTCAATAATCAAAAAGTTGAAAAATTTTGATATTTCACTGCTAACAAAAAATAAAGAAAGATCAAAATATAAAATTGCTTTATTAGCCACATGGAGTAGTATTGTAATAATCTTATTTTTTAATTATGAACAATCTGCTCGCGCATATTATCGCTGGATAAATCCAAAAAAAGTATTTCTTGCTCCCAAACCATTTAGCTTATCAAGTACAACTGGAGCAATACATATTCTTGGAGGAGAAAAAGCTGAAATCAATATTGAAGTTTCTACACAAATTTCTGACACTCTTAATCTTTATCTTACGCCCACCCAAACTTCAACACAGGAGAGGGATTCACTCAAATTACAATTTTCACTTCCACCAACTGCTGATTTTGAATATAACTTTAAACTTCCCGAGCTATTCCAAGATTATTCTTACCAAGCAATAGTAAACGCACGTTATTTTTGGGAACCGTGGGAGCAAGTTACAACTCCGCCTGAAACAATATTTGTAACTGACCGTCCTTCTTTTGAAACCTTTTATACAACTATTTCACCCCCCAAATACAGCAAGCTTCCAAAAATACAGCAAGAAGGAAATATTGCAGTAGTGAAAGCTTTAAAAGGTTCAGAAATTTTAATTAATATTACCTCAAATAAAATTCTTCAATCATCATATTTAAATTTAAATAAAGTAAAAATAAATATGGTTAATAGTCAGAATGCAGCATCAGGCGGGTTTACATTGTTAAATGAAGGTGATTTTACAGTTAATCTTGTAGATAAAAGAGGCATTACAAATAGAGACCCGATTTCTTATTTAATTGAAATAATACCCGATAATGATCCCATTCTAAATGTAATTCAACCTACACAAATGATAGATCTAGATAATGAACAAATAATTCCTATTCATCTGGAAATTATAGATGATTACGGTTTTACAGATCTACAACTAGCATATGAAATTAAAAAGCCAGCCTACCTAGAAGATGACCCATTTGTTTCCATGTTTATATTAGATGAGCTAATACCAGATTCTCTTATTCAATCAATCCAAAGGTTATGGAGTGTTGAAGACTTATCACTTATGCCTGGCGATGAAGTCCACTTCCATTTTGAGCTAAGTGATAATGATAACATATCAGGTCCTAAAAAAACACTTTCTAATACATTTATAGCTAGAGTCCCTTCATTAACCAACCTTTATGATAATATTGCAAATTCAGAAGAAGAATTTTATGATAACGTAGTTGAGAATCTTGAAGGAATGGAAAAAATAAAAGAAGAATTCAAGGCTCTAGAATTAAAATTATTAAAATCAAAAGAACTAAATTGGGATCAAAAACAGTCTGTTCAAAATTCTATGCAAAATGCAAAAGAAAAACTTTCTAGTTTAGAAAAAATATCTGAAGCAATAGAATCAATAACAGATCAAGCAGATAAACATAAACTATTTTCACCCGACCTGTTAGAAAAATTTGAAGAATTATCTAAGCTAATGAATAATATTATCCCAGAAAATATGCAAAGCAATATGGATAAATTACAATCAGCATTGGAAAATTTAGATATGAAATCAATGCAAGATGCTTTGAACAATTTAGCAGAAAATATAGATCAAATCGAAAAAGATCTTGATAGATATTTAGAAATTTTTAAAAAATTCCAAGCAGAACAAAAACTAGATGAGATACAAAAAAGATTACAACAATTATTTGAACAACAAAATGCGCTAGATAATGATATTAGAAAATTAAATAAAGATAGCGACCCATCAACTATTCAACGATTTAAGCAACAACAAAAACGTAATAGCGATGAATTTGAAAATTTACTTTCACTAATGGAAGAGGCTTCATCATTAGTAAAACCATTTAGTGACTCTACTTCCCAAGCTTTATCTGACCTTGCTGATTCTCAACTCTCAAATAAAACTAAATCAGATTTACAAGAAACCAGTAAAAATTTAAAAGCGCAAAATTTACAATCAGCACAAAATTCAAGTAAAAATTCTCTTAAAAACATTGATAATATGATGCAACAAATGATCAATATACAACAACAGTTTCAAAAAGAAACCGTATCAATGATGACAGAGAAATTTCAAAAACTTATGCAAGATATGCTTTATCTATCCTCCCAAGAAGAGCAACTAAGGTCTGCTGTAGATCAATCCTATCGTAATTCACCTAGACTAAAAGAATTTGCAACTCGTCAACAAATGTTGCAAGATCAGCTGCAAGCAATAACAAGTCAGATGATTGAATTATCAAAAGAAACTTTCGCAATTACACCTGAGATAGGGAAAGGGATTGGCAAAGCAAATGCAGGGATGCAAGATGCAAAAACAAACCTTACAGAACGAAATACTAGTCAGGCTAGGAACAGTCAGGATTTTTCAATACAAGGATTAAATGAAGCTGCAATGGGCTTGTTCCATTCTATTCAAAAAATGCAACAATCTGGATCTGCAAGTGGATTTGAACAATTTATGGAAATGATGCAACAAATGGCAGGTCAGCAACAAGCATTAAACCAACAAGGCATGCAATTAGCGCTTGGCCAGATGGCTGCTGCTACACAACAACAGATCATGCAACAAATGATGAAAGGGCAAAAGGGGTTAAAAAAATCTTTAGAGCAACTAATAAATGAAATGCGACAATCTGGAGAAAAAGGGCTTGGGGATCTTAATGGAATTTCCAAAGAGATGGATAAAGTAATCAAAGATTTAATAAATAAACAATTCAATCGAAAAACTCAAGAAAGACAGCAAAGAATTTTATCAAGAATGTTAGATAGTCAAATTTCAATGACACAAAGAGGTGAAAAAGAAGAAAGAAAATCATTTACAGTAGAATCACAAATTTTATATCAGGGCCCTGGCGGATTACCTGCAGACTTAGGCCAACGTGAAAACCTTGCTTTAAAAGCTCTTAATAAATCTATGAAAGCTGGATATTCTAAAGAGCACCAAACGATGATAAAAAGATATTTTAATTCTTTAAGTAAAAAACCAATAGATAAAGAAAATGAAAATAATATTATTAAACAGCCTTAAATTTATTTTCATAACTTTTTTTGTATCAATCGCAATACATGCAAAAATCCCAAACTCTATTAAAGGACCAATAAAGACAGCAAAATTTTTAGAAAAAAATGGTGATGTAGAAGGAGCAATTGCTATTTATAAAGGTGTTCTATTAGACAATCCTCAAAACCGCCAATCCTTCCAAAGTCTAAAAAGTATTTATTTAAAATACGGTATGTATGATCGTGGTATTGTCTTTCTTCGTAATAAACTTTCAAAAGAGCCTAACAATATAAGAACATATTGTGAGCTAGGAGAATTACACTATTTAAATAAACAAATAAAAGAAGCAAACTCAGTTTGGTATACAGCTCTAAAAAAATTCAAATATAACCGCTCTTATTATAGAACCATGATATCAACATTAGCAAAATATAATCTAGAAAATGAAATGAACACAATCCTTAGCGAAGGTCGCAATAATTTTGGCAAAGGATTTCTTGCTTATGAAGTAGGTGTGTTTTATCAAAACAATAGCATCTATGATAAAGCTATTAAAGAATATATTTTATACCTTACAAATGAAAAAAGTCTTAATGGAATTATTGAACGAAAAATACTATCAATGAGTGATGATGATGAAGCCTTAGGAGTTATTGAAAATCATCTTATTTCTGCATCAAAAAATAATCCAAATAAAATATTAAACGTACTTAGTGAGTTTTATTTTAAGCAACAAAAGTACTCTCTATCATTTAAAGCAAAAGAGGAATGGACATTATTAGGGAATAAAGATTTTGATCAATGGATTAAGTTTGCAGATGAACTTCGTAAAGAAAATCAATACCAGTATGCAATGGATGCGTATAATTTTATTTTAGGGTACAAAATTAATTCTAGGCTTACAGAACGAGCACTTCTTGGATTAGGTCAAACTTTTGAAGATCAAATCACTACTACAAATGAAGAATCTTTAATCCCTTATTTTTTTGATACTAATGTTTTTTTTAAAGATCCATTCCAAATATATACATCTATATCTAATGAACATTTGAAGTCAAGCCTCAATCTATATGATTCTATGCTAGTATCTATAACCAAATCTCTTTATTTATCAGAAGCATATTTTCGATTAGGAGAGATTCAATATAAAATTCTTCAAGATTTTGACAAATCCTTTGTGATGCTAAATAAAGCACTAAATTACAAATCAAATAAAGTAACTAGGCTAAAAATCATTTTTAGGATTACAGATGTTCTTATAGCTCAAGGAAAAACAAAGAACGCATTAAATTTCTTAAAAGAACAATCGCAAAATGAAAATTTAAATGATATTAATCAAAAAATAATACTTATACGTTTCCTAACTCAAGACCCCGATTCCTCTCTACATTACATAAATAAGTCTTTTAATAATATTAGTCCCTCAAATATTTTATTTAACGATTTAATGGAATTAAAAAATATATTAACAAACTACTGCAAGGAACCAATCGATAAATCTGCATTTATTCATTTTCAAAAATCTGAACTTTATCTAAGACAAAAGAAAATAGGTGACGCTATCAAAGAACTTGAATTTCTTGAAAAACATTTTCCTAATTCTCAGCTAACATCAATAGTTCACCTAAGGCTAGCGACGCTTAATTACCGAATAAAAAATTATAATAAAACTTTAGACTATGCCTTAATGTTAAAAAACACAAAATTTGAAGATAAGGGCATAATTCTTGCTGGGCAGATCCATGAAAATCAAATGTTTAATCCAAAAAAAGCATTAAAATATTATATGGAAATATTAAATAATTTTTCTACTTCAATATACTACGAACCAATTCGATACCATGTAAGGAAAATTAAAAAGACAGAAAGCTAATGAAGATACTGCTTTTCTTATTTTTTATAACAATATCTTTAAGCCAAAAAATCATTATACCGATGGATCAATCTCAAAATGATCATTTGAAGGCTTATGGTATTGCTTATTTAACACTAAAAAATAATATTAACATTGAATGGTTATTAAACTATCATGGAGGCTCTTTTTTAATTGACGAACACCAATTTATAAAAACGGAATGTAAAATAAGAGGTGTAACATTTACTCTAGTTAACGCAAATGAACTTTTAAATATTTATTCTTCAATAGATCAAGGTAATATGGATATAGTATTACTTGAAAAACAACCAAACATAGCAATCTATACACCACCAAATAAACAACCGTGGGATGACGCTGTAACTCTTGCTCTAACATACGCAGAAGTTGATTACAAAACTCTATGGGATAATGAAGTATTCACAGGGAAACTTGAAAAATATGATTGGCTTCACCTCCACCATGAAGATTTCACAGGACAATATGGTAAATTTTATCGTAGCCACCGTAACGCAAAATGGTATAAAAATCAGCAAAAACAATTTCAAAATATGGCAAATACACTGGGATATTCCAGCGTTCACAAACATAAAAAAGCAATGACAAGAAAAATAAAAAACTATGTAAAAAATGGCGGTTTCTTATTTGCAATGTGTTCCGCAACTGATTCATATGATATTGCCTTAGCGATGGGTGAAACTGATGGGGTTGATTATGTTTTCGATGGCACACCAATTGATCCTAATGCCCAAGCTAAACTTGACTTCACACAATGCTTTGCTTTTGAAAATTTCACAATATTAAGCGATCCTATGGTATATGAATTTTCAGATATAGACTTCCCTCCTAGCCACAACCCTATTACTAAAGGTGCTAAAGCAGATTATTTTTCATTATTCGAATTTTCAGCAAAATATGATCCTGTACCAACTATGCTTACTCAAAACCATGTACCAATTATTAAAGGTTTTATGGGACAAACAACTGGATTTCATAAAGATAAAATTAAAAAACATATCGTAATTATGGGTGAAGACCCAGCTTCCAAACAAGTTAAATATTTACATGGAAATTTTGGAAAAGGGACTTTTACTTTTTATGGTGGCCATGACCCAGAAGATTATCAACATTTTGTTGGAGACCCACCAACAGATTTATCATTACATAGAAATTCACCAGGCTATCGATTAATATTAAATAATATTTTATTTCCCGCTGCTAGAAAAAAAGAACGAAAAACTTAATTTATTTTTGCAAAAGAATATTTTGGAAAAAATATATCATATTTATTGCTTATTTTAATTATTCCTTTATGGTTCTTATTGTAATCGGTAAAAATTAAAAATATGTGGATCCAAAAAAAAATTAATATTTCTGCTAAATCTCGTGGATTTCACATCATCACTGATGAAATATTAAAACATACTCCAGAATTAAAAGATTTTAAAATTGGGATTTTTCAATTATTTATAAAACATACATCTGCTTCTTTAACTATTAATGAAAATGCAGATCAAACTGTTCGAACTGATTTTGAATCTCATTTCAATATGCTTGCACCAGAAAACCAAAATTATTACAAACATACATTTGAGGGCTCTGATGATATGCCAGCTCATTTAAAAGCTTCTCTTCTCGGATCATCATTATCAATACCTATCACTGATGGAAAACTCAATTTAGGCACATGGCAAGGGATTTATATTTGCGAGCATCGAAATCACGGGTCTAAAAGAAAATTAATTGTAACGATACAAGGATCTTTGTGATAAAAAAAACTAAATACTATTGAATTTATTAGTGTTTCTTAAGTATCAATAAAGGTAATAATATATAAATTATTTTTCCTCTTTCGACTTTTCCCATATCTCATCCATTTCTTCTAAAGTGGAGTTTTCCAACTGTTTCCCTTTTGATTTTAATTCCTCTTCTATTTTTTGAAATCGGGATGTGAATTTTTGATTAGTTGCCCGAAGCATATCTTCAGCTGGAATATCAAAAAACCTAGAAAGGTTTACTACTGAAAAAAGGACATCACCAATCTCTTCTTTAAAATTTTCAATATTACCAGTTTCCTGAGCTGATTTTAATTCATTTATTTCCTCATGAATTTTTTTCCAAATATCTTCAGTATTATCCCAATCAAATCCAGCATATGAAGCTTTTTGTTGTAAACGTTGTGCTCTAGTTAATGCAGGTAAGGATTTTGGAACACCATCTAGTCGTGATAACCTTTTCTTTTCAGCATGTTTTATAACTTCCCAATTTTTTTTTGCTTGATAAGATTTATTTACTTTTTTGTTTCCAAAAACGTGTGGATGTCTTTTTATTAATTTTTTATTGATATTCTCAAGTGTATCTTCAATACTAAATTTTGATTTTTCTGTGGCTATTTGCGCCTGCAACAAAACATGAAGCATTATATCACCTAATTCTTCTTTTAAAGTATCCCAATCTTTTAATTCTACACTTTCAATAACTTCATAAGTCTCTTCTAAAAAATAAGGAAGAAGTGATTCATGAGTTTGTTCTTTATCCCAAGGGCATCCATCCGGCCCACGAAGTTTTTCAACAATTTCTATTAACTTTAAAAAATGCTTTAATGATTTATCTCTATTCATTTTCATTAAAAAGTGTTAACCAATTTACTTCTTTTAATATATCATCCTCTGATTCGGTCATTTTACGTTTATCTTTATTTGTACTATCTAAATATCCTATTAGATGAAGAAAGCCATGTATAATTAACCTTGCAACTTCTTTTTCATATGGCTGATTATATAATTTCGCATTTTCTTTTGCTCTAGGTAAACTAATATAAACTTCACCTTCTACTTTTAGTTCTTCATAATTATTTAACCTAAATGCGATAACATCAGTAAAATGATTTTCTTTAAAAAATTTATTTTTTAATTCAAGCAATAATTGATCATCACCAAAAATATAAGATAATTCGGCATTTTTTATTTTATTAATTGATAATACTTTTTCTAAAATTTTTAAAAAACTTTTTTGATTTGGCGTTTTTTGTGATGGATCACAATCAAAAGTTATATTAAACATTTAGATATTAACTTTTTGGATCATCAGGGTATTCTACTCTTATGTGATAAATTCCTCTTAAAACAGGCAACATCCCAGTTGTCCCATCTATAGTTCCTTTAATCCTACTTAATTCATCAAAAGTTAAAGGACAATTATTAAGTTGACCATCTTCAATTCTTTGATTAATAATTTTATCTATCATTGTTTCTATCTTTAATATATCTGGTTCTTTAATAGAGCGTACAGCAGCCTCAATCGCTTCACAAAGCATTAATATACCAGTCTCTTTTGTATTTGGTTTTGGCCCGGGATATCGAAATGCCGATTCATCAACTTTCACCCCCTCTTTTTCAGCTTCTTGCAATGCAATCCTATAAAAGTATTCTACTCTAGTGGTTCCATGATGCATTGGAATAAAATCAGTTACAATCTTTGGAAGACCATATTCTTTAGCTAACCGTATCCCTTCATTAACATGTGCTCTAATAATACGAGCACTCATAGTTGGAGTTATTTTATTATGTTTATTATCTCCACCATACTGATTTTCTATAAAATATTCAGATTTGTCCATTTTACCAATATCATGATAATATGCCCCTACCCGACATAAAAGAGAATGAGCTCCAATAGCGTTTGCGCATGATTCAGCTAAATTTCCCACTACAATACTATGATTAAAAGTTCCATTTGTTTCTTGTTGGGCACGTTTCAATAATGGATGATCATAATCAAGAAGTTCAATTAAAGTAAGATCTGTTGTAACGTCAAACAACATTTCAAAAAGGCCGATTAAACCGTAAGTAAATATTGGAGCAAGGATACTATTAAGTACAAGATATTGTATATCCCTAAAAATAATATCCCAACTATGATCTTTAAATAAACCTAACCCAATTGCAACAAAAAGACTTGCGGCAATTAAAGCAAACATAGTTGAAAACAATTGGCTTCTTTTTCTAAGTCGCCTAATATTATAAATAGCAACAGTTGCAGAAAATAAAGATACTATTATTAAATCTATCCCCTGCCCCATCATCAATCCCATTAATATAGCCATTGATGCTATAGCCATAAAACCAACTTGAGCATCAAATAGAATTGTAAGAGTCATGGCCCCCATGGTAAATGGAATTAAATATTCTGATAACTCTAACTGTAAAAGAACAATATTGGATAATGCTAATTGAATTAAAAACACAATAACAATTAATAAAACCATTTTCCAATCTTCAAAAATTTCTTTTTTATATATCGCCAAAAAAGCAAAAAATAAAAACAGAATTACTGATAATAAAATTATCCTTCCAAAAAACCCTTTAATCTGTTTTACAATTCCAGTTCTTTGTTCTTTTTTCATAACAGCATCAGATAACGATCTTAGTTTCAATAACACATCTTTTGTTACACGCATATTTGCATCAACAATTAATTCATTTTTTAAAACAACACCTTGACTTCTAGGTACTTTGTCTAAACTTTCACCTTGTCTTTTTTCCGTTAGTTGTTGATCATACAATAAATTAGGCTTCATAAATTCAACAATTAAATCATATCCAAGATTTCTAAAATCATCACCCTTATTTAATGATGCAATTAATTCTTTTTTTGATTTTGTCCATGCAAGTTCAAGATCATTAAAATCATTAGGATTTAATAAATCTGGAACCTTACCCTGATTAACTGAAACCTTACGACTCAATATATCGCTTATGCTAATGTCATAAATTCCTTCTGTCCATCTATTACGGCAAATTTGAATAATTATTTTATTATGTTTTGATAAAATTTTTAAATCATTTGGGCTGTTTTTTAAAGAAATATATTCTAACCAACCCTCCTTACTTGAAATAAAAGGATAAAGTTTAGAAAAGTTATTGTTAATTATAGATAAACTGGTGCTATCAGATGAATATTCTGCACGCGCCTTTTCAAATTGTTTATTATAACGCATTTCATAAACGAGTTTTTCAGATTGTCTAAGCCTCCAATGAGCATTTCTTAAATCTTTAACTAAATTAAAAAATTCCGTTAACGCAGAAGAGCCCTGCCTTACAATTTGATCATTTCTATTAAAAACATAAGCAATAGCTTTTTTACGTTCATCTAAATCAGATTTTAACCTCTCATCAGATTTTAAAATTGGAAAAGTAAAAGGGGCTATAACTGCATCACTTGCTATATCATTCTGTTGATATGCATATTGTAAAACTTTACCTTTTGGAAAAAGAAAAGAAATAAAAATTATTAGAGAAAATATTGATAAATATTGTTTCCAATATTTATCAATAAGGATCCAAGAGATTAGATTTAAAAAAAAATTTCTTATCTTCAAAATTGTAAGTCTTTTAATAACTCTCTTGCAATAATTAATCTTTGTATCTCACTAGTACCTTCACCTATCTCCAAAATTTTCGCATCTCTAAAATACCGTTCTACATCATAATCACTAACATAACCGTATCCTCCATGAATCTGTATTGCATCTCTAGTGACATCCATTGCCGTCTCACTTGCAAAAAGTTTCGCCATTGCGGCTTGTTTAACAATATTTTTTCCTTGATCTTTTAACCATGCCGCGTGATAAACAAGTAAATTTGAAGCTTCTATTTTTGTTGCCATATCAGCTAATTTAAAACTAATAGATTGGAACTGATTAATTGACTTACCAAATGCAATCCTATTTTGAGAATAAAGTAAAGCTTTTTCATATGCACCAGTTGCTGTCCCAACTGATAAAGCACCTATTGAAATACGACCTGAAGTGAGCGTATTTAAGAATGCTTTAAAACCCACTTTTGGGGAACAAAGCATAGCTGAAGATCCTATAATCATATCTTTAAAATAAATTTGCCTCGTGTCGCTCGCACGCCATCCCATTTTTTTTTCTTTTTCACCTATATGTAATCCTTTTGTTTGCATTGGGATAATAAAAGCACCTATACCCATATCATCTCCATCCTCAATTACTCTAGCAGTAAAAGATAAAACTCCAGCTTCCCCTGCATTTGTAATAAAAATTTTTCCACCATTCACCACATAATCTTCACCAACTTTTGTAGCTGTAGTCTTAGTGGCCCCTGCGTCACTTCCTGCTTCTGGTTCTGTTAAACCAAATGCAGACAACATTTCGCCTGATGCAATTTTTGAAAGATATTTTTTTTTCTGACTACTATTTCCAAACAAAAGAAGAGGCAAAGTACCAAGTGATGTGTGAGCTGCCATTGTAATCGCTACTGAAGCATCCACTCTTGCTAATTCAATAATAACAGTCGCGTAAGCAATCATATCCAAATTTGCACCCCCATATTTATCAGGTACATGAATCCCCATCAAACCAAGCTCGCCCATTCTTTTCACTAAATGCTTTGGAAATTCATTATTCTTATCTAATTGACTTGCTACAGGCTTCACTTCAGATTCAGCGAATTCTCTGACCATTTCTTTGATCATTTTATGTTCATTAGTAAAAAAGAGACTGTCCATTATGATGTTTTACAGCTTAGTTATGAAATTTACAAAAATAGCTAACTAGAATACGAAAAGAATATAAAAATTTTAAATTGAGTCAATCTGTAAGCCGAGTTTTGTCCTAAAATCAAAAATTTAATTTTAGGGATGGTCATTTCTCTAGTATTTACGTCACCATAAATATCCAGCGATTTACCCGTTCTTCATTCAATGCGAACAACATCTCAGAACCTATTCAATCTTGCACCTGATGGGGTTTACACTTACCTAAAATTTATTTAAGGCAGGGTGGTCTCTTACACCACCATTTCACCCTTACCCGAAGGCGGTATATTTTCTGCTGCACTTTCCATTATTTGAATAAACAAATATCTTCCTGTTAGGAAGCATCATGTCCTGTGGTGCCCGGACTTTCCTCTCTGAGGTTATAACAACAAGCCCAGAGCAACCATCCGATTGACTCAATTTAATTTTAATCATTATGTAAAAATCTGCCACAAACACCACAAGTATGTACATTTGATTTAGCACGAACTTCTGATACTGTTTGAGGGGGAATATGAGCTCCACAACCGCCACAAGCAGACCCTTCTAATTTTACAACAGCAATTCCGCCTCTAGCCTCAATAACTCTACTGTAAATTGATAAGGTGCTTTGATCAATATCTTTGATACTTTCATCGCGTTGCTTTTCCAATGATAATTTCTCTTCTGCTGATTCTTCGATAACAGATTGAAGCTTTTCCCTTCTAATATTTAAATTCTCTGAAAGACTATCTAAATCAGTTGTCATTGTTTTTATATCAACCACGGTTGCTTCTTTTTCTTCCATATAATCAATTAATTCATTTTCATAATTTGTTCTTTGCGATTTTAAATGGTCTATTTCGTTCATTAACGCATCATATTGTTTATTAGTTGTTACAAGAAAAAGTTGATCTTTATGCTTGTTGACTTTATCATTAAGTAAATTAACATTAACTTCTCCCTTTTGAATCTCTACTTCTAATTCTTTTACTCTATTCTTTTTATGCAATAAAGATTCCTTTATAGACTCTTCTTGTTGATTTAAATCTTCTACCTTTGATGGGAGGTCACCCAACAAATCATTTATATCTTTTAATTTTGTATCTATGTCTTGTAATCTTATTAAATGTTCCATTTTTTATATCCTTATAAAAAAAAAGCACCAATATAGGTGCATTAATTATTTTGAATCTGATAAAAAATCAGATCGACTCCTGTCATACAATAATATGATTTTTGAAATGTTTTTTTCAATTAATTGATTCATCTTATATATTTAATTTATTTACTTATTTTAAAAATTTGAATTAATAAATAACTATTCAAAATGATATTAGCGATTAAGCTTAAATTGTTTTTAATGTTAGACATATAATTTAACTATAATTTTAATATTTTATGCCTTTTCCATTTTATAAACGTCATATTGGCCCTAATGAAGAACAATTGCAAGAAATTCTTGCTGATTTACGCTTCTCTTCAATAGAAAATTTTATTAATCAAATAATTCCTAAAAGTATTCTATCAAACTTTAACAAAAATCAATTCGGAAATATTAGTGAAATAGATGCCCTTTCTAGATTAGAAGAATTAGGAAAAATGAACAAAGTTCAATCTTCTTTTATTGGGCAAGGATACTTTGATACTATTACACCAGGAGTAATTAAACGCAATATACTTGAAAACCCTGGCTGGTATACCCAATATACACCTTACCAGGCTGAAATTAGCCAAGGAAGACTTGAGGCGCTACTAAACTTCCAAACAATGGTTTCAGATTTAACTAGTCTCCCAATAGCTAATGCATCTTTACTTGATGAGGCTACCGCAGCTGCAGAAGCAATGATTATGTTCTATAATTCTACAATTACATCTACGAAAAATACTTTTCTTATATCAGATAAATGTCACCCTCAAACCATTGATGTGTTAAAAACAAGATCAGAACCTTTTAAAATAAAAATAAAAATTAAATCCATTAAAAATTTTGATTTTAATGAATCAATTTTTGGTGCAATTATACAATGTCCTGATACTGAAGGTCTTATATCTGACTATACAAATTTTTGCAATAATGCGCGCAAAAATAATGTTTTTGTGTGCATAGCTACTGATCTACAAGCATTAACACTTTTAAAATCACCTGGTGAAATGGGTGCAGATGCAGCAATTGGAAACACACAAAGATTTGGTGTTCCTATGGGCTTTGGTGGACCACATGCAGCTTTCTTCGCAACAACAGAAAAGTTTAAACGTAAAATTCCAGGGAGAATCATTGGCGTATCTAAAGATTCAAATGGGAAACGGGCTCTTCGTATGGCATTACAGACCAGAGAACAACATATACGAAGAGAAAAGGCTACATCCAATATTTGTACTGCGCAAGTCCTGTTAGCAATAATTTCAGGAATGTATGCTGTTTATCATGGGCCAAATGGATTAAAAAAAATAGGGGAAAAAATAAATAGACTAACCTCAATTCTTGCTCTTTCACTGAAAAAAAATGGTTATCAATTGATACATAATAATTTTTTTGATACCATATGCTTTAAAGCTGAAAATTGGCAATCTAAAGCAAAACAATTAAATATTAATTTTAGAGACTTTAAAGATGGTAGGGTAGGTATATCTTTAGATGAGACTACAACAGAATCTGATATTCATGAAATTTTAAAAGTATTTAATATAGAATTACAACAAACTACAGAACATAATATCCCATCTGAATTAGTGCGTTCATCAAAATTTCTAGGACATCCTGTTTTTAATAATTATAGATCTGAGACTAAAATGCTACGCTATATACACACCCTAGAATCAAAAGATTTAAGTTTAAATACTAGTATGATACCATTAGGGTCTTGCACAATGAAACTAAATTCAACAACAGAAATGTCTGCAGTAACCTGGAATGAATTTAGTAAAATCCATCCATTCGCTCCTGAAGATCAAGTGCAAGGTTATAAATTATTAATTGATGATTTAGCAACACATCTTACAAGTTTAACTGGGTTTGATGCTATATCTATGCAACCTAATTCTGGAGCTCAAGGTGAATATGCTGGTTTAATGATAATCCGCGCCTACCACTTAGATCAAGGCAATAAAAATCGTAATATCTGTCTAATACCATCTTCTGCTCATGGCACAAACCCCGCTTCAGCTATTATGGCTGGAATGAAAGTAGTAGTAGTAGAGTGTGATAAATATGGCAATATTGATGAAAAAGATTTTAAAAGAAAAGTCACTAAGTATAAAGATTTACTCGCTGCCGTTATGGTTACATATCCATCAACACATGGTGTTTTTGAACATACAATAAAAGATTTATGTCAGCATGTACATAAACATGGTGGACAAGTATATTTGGATGGAGCGAATCTTAATGCACTTGTTGGAATTTCTAAACCTGGTGATTTTGGCGCAGATGTTATGCATATTAATCTTCATAAAACATTTTGCATTCCTCATGGTGGTGGAGGTCCTGGAATGGGCCCTATTGTTTGTAAAAATCATTTAGCTGACTATCTTCCTGGGCATGTGTCTCTTAATAATAATAAAAAAGCAATTTCTGCAGTTTCTGCAGCGCCTTATGGTAGTACCAGTATTTTACCAATTTCATGGGCATATATTGTAATGATGGGAAGCAGCGGGTTAAAAAAGGCGACTCAAATTGCGATATTAAATGCAAACTATATGGCTAAAAAACTTGAAAATTACTATCCTATTTTATACAAAGGAATCACTGGATATGTTGCTCATGAATTCATCATTGATATAAGACCAATTAAAGAAATATCAGGCATTACTGAAGAAGACATCGCTAAAAGATTAATGGACTATGGCTTCCATGCCCCTACTATGTCATGGCCAGTTGCTGGGACAATGATGATTGAACCAACAGAGAGTGAATCTAAAGATGAACTTGATCGTTTCTGCGATGCGATGATTTTAATAAAAAATGAAATTGATAATGTTATCAATAATAAAGTAGATGCAAAAAATAATCCATTAAAAAATGCTCCACATACTGCACAGTACGCATTATCAAAAAATTGGGAACACCCCTATTCTAGACATGATGCTTGTTTCCCAGGGAAATGGCAGGAGGACTATAAATATTGGCCATCTGTTGGTAGAATTGATAATGCATATGGTGATAGAAACCTAATTTGCTCATGCCCTCCAATTGAGGAATATAGTAATTAAAGGAACTAATTTTTAATATTTTGGTTGTTTAATAATCAATCTTATATTCTAGCAAATTACAGTATAACCATGAACAAATATAAAATAATAGTGCTGATTATTATCATGAGCATATTCTCTTGCGAAGATAATCCTAATAAAAATGATGATAGTCCAGCACTATCTGTTTTATATCCAAATAATGATTCAATTGTTAATGATTCCATTACAATTAGTTTAGAAATACAAGATGAAAACAATGTTTTAAAAATAGAACTATGGTTAAATGGAGACTCAACAGATATTACTGATTATAGCGCACCCTTTTCTTTAGAACTAAATACAAAAAATTATAATAATGGACCAAGTATACTTTTTGTAAGACTTTATAACAAAGATGGGGTAACACATGATAGTGAAGATATTAATTTTATAATTAATAATTTTTTAGTGTTTAATTCTATATTTGGATCTTCAGAAAAAAATGAATCAGGATATTCTATTTTACAAAAAGATGACAGCAATTTTGTTGTTTTAGGTTCCATAGATAATGATATTTTATTACTTGAATCAAATAATAAAGGTGAAATTTTATGGAGTCAATCCTATGGAGGTAGTCAAATGGATGAAGCGCATCATTTTGAACAAACTTCTGATGGTGGATATATAATATCTGGTTCTACAAATTCTTATGGCTTTGGTGGTAGTGACATCTGGCTTATAAAGACAGGAGGAAATGGGTTAATTGAGTGGAATAGTTACCTTGGTACTAATAATGATGAAAAAGGTGGGCAAGTGCTGCAAACAGTAGATAATGGATTTATTATAATTGGAAATTATATCAATGATGAAAATTCTGATATTTGGCTAATCAAAACTAATTCTCAAGGTGATACACTTTGGACAAAAACATATGATGATAATGGAGATGAAATCGGTGCTGATATTCTTCTTGAAGAAGATGGTGGATATATAATACTAGGTAGCACAACATCATCAGAAAATGAAGATTCCGATATTTTACTTATTAAAACGAACTCGTCAGGTATAAAAGAATGGAGTCATAACTACGGAATTGGTAGCAATGATACGGGACAGGCAATATTAAAATCTGGCGATGGGGGATACCTAATACAATTTCTAGTAGAGGGATATGGAAGTGGTAATACAGCAGTTGGGTTATTAAAAATAGACTCACAGGGAAACGTATTGTGGTCAAAGGCATTTGGTGGGTCTATAAATACCAAAAGCAAAATGTTTAGTAAGATTAATAATTATGAATATATATCTGCATGCAGTCAAATTGATTATAGTACAAATTACTCTAATGCGTGGTTAATAAAAATAAATGACAATGGAGAAATCATATGGGAAAAAGTATTTGGTAAAGATGGTATAGATAAAAGTTTTTCAGCAATCCCAACTCTTGATAATGGGTTTGCTATTACAGGAAAAACAAATAGCTACGAAAATAATAATGGGGGATTTTTTGATCTATGGATTTTAAAAACAGATTCTGAAGGTTACTCAAAATTAGATTAATATAAAATTTAATTTTATTTTACGAGTAACATTTTTTTTGTCTGTGTAAAACCTTTTGAAACCATTCTTGTAAAATAGACACCTGATGCCATATCTCGCCCAAAGTTATCCTTACCATTCCATAATATAGAATGGTATCCATATTCTTGAACTTCATTCACAAGAGTTTTAATCTCTTGACCTAAAACATTATATATTGAAATATTAACTTTAGATCGCATTGGCAAGTTATAATTCATTTTTGTAATAGGATTAAATGGATTTGGATAATTTTGACTCAAAGAAAAAACACT
>MDTB01229815.1_pt1 | contig 21438 bp, 28 predicted proteins | sample 811161 | NCBI WGS metagenome assembly MDTB01 (sample SAMN05326650, study PRJNA326480) | marine metagenome | isolation source: seawater | place: Mediterranean Sea | collected 2009
AAATAAAAAAACCAGAAACAATAAATTATAGAACTTTTAGACCTGAAAAAGATGGTTTATTTTGTTCAAGAATATTTGGACCGGTTAAAGATTATGAGTGTTTATGCGGTAAGTATAAACGTATGAAATTTAGAGGAATAATTTGTGAAAAGTGTGGTGTAGAAGTAACAAAGTCAAACGTTCGTAGAGAAAGAATGGGTCATATAGATTTAGCATGTCCCGTCGCACATATTTGGTTTTTAAAATCTTTACCTAGCAGAATATCTTTAGCTATTGATATGAAGCTTAAAGAAGTTGAAAAAGTTTTATATTTTGAAAGTTTTATTGTAGTTGAGCCTGGTTTAACCACTTTGAAAAAAGGTCAACTTTTATCTGAAGATGCTTTAGTCAAAGCACAAGATGAATTTGGAGAAGATGCATTTACTGCTGGTATTGGCGCTGAAGCTGTAAGAGAAATATTGATTAATTTAGATTTAAAAAAAGAACAGGCTAAACTAAGAGATTCATTGCCCACAATTAAGTCAAAGGTAACCGAAGAAAGGACTATTAAAAGATTAAAGTTAATCGAGTCTTTTATATCTTCAGGTAATAAACCTGAGTGGATGATTTTGACATCCGTGCCTGTAATACCGCCAGAGTTGCGACCTTTAGTTCCTCTAGACGGAGGTAGGTTTGCTACTTCAGATCTTAATGATTTGTACAGAAGAGTAATAAATAGAAATAACCGTTTGAAAAGATTATTAGATTTAAAGGCTCCTGATATTATTGTTAGAAACGAAAAACGAATGCTTCAAGAATCTGTCGATGCTTTGTTTGATAACGGAAGAAGAGGGAGAGTAATTACGGGAACAGGAAAAAGACCACTGAAATCATTGGCAGAGATGTTAAAGGGAAAACAAGGTAGATTTAGACAAAATTTACTTGGAAAAAGAGTAGATTATTCTGGGAGATCAGTAATTGTAGTCGGTCCAGAACTTAAGTTACATCAATGTGGTTTACCAAAAAAAATGGCTTTAGAACTATTTAAACCGTTCTTGTATGCTAGGCTGGATAAACTAGGTTTAGCTACAACAATTAAACAAGCTAAAAGATTAGTTGAAAAGGAAAAAAGTGAAGTATGGGACTCTTTAGAACATATTATTAGAGAACACCCTATTCTTTTAAACCGAGCGCCAACTTTACACAGACTTGGAGTCCAGGCATTTGAAGCAAAACTTATTGAAGGAAATGCCATAGAGTTACACCCGCTAGTTTGTGCTGCGTTTAATGCAGACTTTGATGGAGATCAAATGGCTGTACATATACCTTTAAGTTTAGAAGCACAATTAGAAGCGAGGGTACTAATGATGTCAACTAACAATATTTTGAGTCCTTCTAATGGAAAACCTATTATAGTACCAAGTCAAGATATAGTTTTAGGAATATATTATTTATCTCAATCTGATGAAAATGAGAAAAAACCAAAAGGTATTTTCTCAAGTGTTGAAGAAATAGAACAAGCGCTTGAAAGCAAATCAATAAGCTTACACTCAAAAATTATTTCAATTTTTCAAACAGATAAAGAAGATGGGTCTACTAAACTTGAAAAATACACTAGCACCGCTGGAAGATTTTTATTAGCGAATTTATTACCAAAAAATCCAAATATTAAATTTAGTTTGGTTAATAGATTGTTAACTAAGAAAAATGTTTCAGAAGTAATTGATACAATTTTTAGATATTGTGGACAGAAAGAAACTGTTATTTTTTGCGATAAAATCAAGACTCTTGGTTTTAAGCATGCGTTTAAAGCAGGAATTTCATTTGGCAAAGATGATCTATTAATACCTAAAACGAAAGAAAATTTAATTGCAATTACAAAAAAACAAATTGAGGAATATGAAAAACAATATTCTGATGGTTTAATAACTAGGGGTGAAAAATACAACAAAGTTGTAGATATATGGTCTAAATGTACCGATACAGTAGCAAATGAAATGATGAAAGAAATATCCTCTGCAGAAAAAATTTATGACGATGATAGAATTGAAACAAATTCTGTTTACATGATGGCAGACTCAGGCGCTAGAGGGTCGCAAGCTCAGATGAAGCAATTAGCTGGTATGAGAGGATTAATAGCTAAACCATCAGGAGAAATTATTGAAACACCGATTATTTCTAATTTTAAAGAGGGATTGTCAGTATTGGAATATTTTAATTCAACCCATGGAGCAAGAAAAGGTTTGGCGGATACAGCTTTAAAAACTGCCAACTCAGGTTATCTTACAAGAAGATTATGTGATGTAGCCCAAGATGTTCAAGTTACTAAAGAAGAGTGTGACCCTAAGAAACGATCGTCAGTAAATATTTCAGAGATAATAGAAGGAGGAAATATTCTGGTAAGCCTATCAGAAAGAGTTCTTGGAAGAGTAATAGCAGAAGATATTAAAAATCCAGTATCTGGAGAAGTAATTATTAAAAAAGATAAATTAATTGATGAATTTGATTGTGAAAAAATTGATGCTGCTGGAGTAAAATCTGTAAATGTATACTCTGTTATCACATGTGCTTCAACAAAAGGTGTTTGCCAAGTATGTTATGGAAGAGATCTAGCAAGAGGTAAATTAGTTAGTATAGGTGAGGCTGTAGGTATGATAGCCGCCCAGTCGATAGGGGAACCCGGTACACAATTAACAATGAGAACTTTTCATGTTGGAGGAACGGCACAAATCAAAGAAGAGTCACAAATTATTTCTCAGACAAAAGGTAAACTTAATATAATAAATAAAAATTTAATTGAAGATTCAAAAAAAAGTATAATTGTAATGGGTAGAAATACTCAACTTAGTATTGAAGATGATACTGGAAGACAATTAGCAATCTATAAAGTAAATTATGGTTCAAAACTTTTCTATAAAGATGGTGATATTATTGAAAAAGGAAAAAAGATTGCTGAGTGGGACCCATATACTTTACCTGTAATAGCAGAAACAAGCGGTATTGTAAATTATATGGATTTAATGGAAGGAAGTTCATTAACAGAAACTTTAGATGATGCTACAGGATTATCGTCTAAGTCTGTTACAGATTGGAAATCTTTAAGCAAAAACTCTGAATTAAAACCTCGTATAACTTTACGAGACGACAAAGGTGAAATAATTAAAAAAGCAGACGGCAATGAAGCAAGATATTATTTAGTACCTGACACGATTTTGTCAGTGAAAGATGGTCAAAAAATTTCTGCTGGAGATGTGTTAGCTAGACTTCCTAAAGAAACATCTAAAACAAAAGATATTACTGGAGGATTACCTAGAGTTGCTGAATTGTTTGAAGCTAGGAGACCAAAAGATAGTGCAATTATTGCGGAGAATGATGGAGTTATAGAATTTGGAAAAGAGGTTAGAGGGAAACAAAAAATTTCTATTGTAGCTGCAAACGGAGAGACTTCAAATTATTTAATACCAAAAGGCAAACATGTTAATTTTAATCAAGGTGAAAAGATTAAAAAGGGTGAATATTTATTAGATGGTAGTCCAGCGCCACACGATATTTTACGCATACTTGGAGTAGAAAAATTAACTGAATATTTTGTAAGTGAAGTCCAAGAAGTGTACAGGCTTCAAGGTGTAGTGATTAACGATAAACATATAGAAACTATAGTAAGACAAATGCTTAAAAGAGTTGAGGTTAAAAACCCAGGCGACTCGGAGTTATTAACCGGAGAAGTTATAGACTTGCTTGACATTAATAATATTAATGAAGCGCTTAGAAAAGAGAAGAAAAAACCTGCAGATTATGAGAGAGTTTTATTAGGTATAACTAAAGCTTCTTTACAAACTAACTCATTTATATCAGCTGCATCTTTCCAAGAAACTACAAGAGTTTTAACAGATGCATCTATTAAAGGTAAAATAGACTCTTTAGAAGGCTTAAAGGAAAATGTAATAGTTGGTAGATTAGTACCAGCAGGAACTGGTTTGACCAAAATAGATTGGGATAAGCAAGCTAAAGAACAAGATAAAACTAGATTAGAGGAGCTAAAAAAACAAGAGTTAAAATCTTCAACTACTACTGCCTCAGAACAACAAGTTTAAGCTTAAATAACACCTTTAAATTACATTGACATTTGTTATTTCGATGTTAGTTTACGGCACATTTTGAATGTTAGAAGTAAGGCTTATTATAACCTTAAACACTAACAAATTTATTAGCAGGTTTACCCTCACTTTTGCTTCAAAATATAGCTATGCCAACTATTAATCAGTTGATTAAAAAAAATAGAGTTAAACCTATCGCTAGAAATAAAGTTCCTGCTTTAGAGCGACAACCTTTAAAAAGAGGTGTTTGTGTAAAAGTTTATACTACAACACCAAAAAAACCAAACTCAGCACTTAGAAAAGTAGCGAGAGTTAGATTATCAAATGGATTTGAAGTTACAGCTTATATACCTGGAGAAGGACACAACCTTCAGGAACACTCAGTTGTTTTATTACGTGGAGGAAGAGTTAAAGATCTACCTGGAGTTCGATATCATATTTTAAGAGGTAATTTAGACACTCAGGGTGTAGTAAATCGTAAACAACGAAGATCGTTATATGGAGCAAAAAAACCAAAATAAAAATTATGTCTAGAAAAAGAAAAGCTCCAATAAGAAAAGTTTATCCTGATCCTAGATTTAATTCAGAGATAATATCTAAATTTATAAATTCAATTATGTATGATGGAAAAAGATCAACTGCTGAAAAAATTTTATATGATGCTTTAGAAAAAATAAAATCTAAAAATGATGATCCGTTAAAAATTTTTAACACTGCAATTAATAATGTTAAACCAAATTTAGAATGCAGGTCCAGGAGAGTAGGTGGAGCAACCTATCAAGTTCCAGTCGAAGTGAAATCAAAAAGAGCACAAGCATTAGCATTAAGATGGTTAATGGATGCAACAAGAAAAAGAAAAAATAAAACAATGGCAGATAAATTATATGCAGAAATCCTAGATGCATCACAAAACAAAGGTTCAGCAATTAAAAAAAGGGAAGACACACACAAAATGGCAGAAGCTAATAAAGCTTTTGCACATTTCAGATGGTGATATTTTATGGCTAATAAATATTCTTTAGATAAATATAGAAATATTGGTATCATGGCACATATAGATGCTGGTAAGACTACTACTACAGAAAGGATTCTTTACTACACAGGTAAAAGCCACAAAATAGGGGAAGTTCATGATGGAGCTGCGACAATGGATTGGATGGAGCAGGAACAGGAGAGAGGAATTACAATTACATCAGCAGCTACCACATGTTTTTGGAGAGATCATAGAATAAATATTATCGATACACCTGGTCACGTAGATTTTACTATAGAAGTTGAGAGATCATTAAAAGTTTTAGATGGAGCAGTAGCGGTTTTTGATGGAGTTGCAGGTGTTGAACCTCAATCAGAAACTGTTTGGCGACAAGCGGATAAATATAAAGTCCCTAGAATTTGTTTTGTTAACAAGTTGGATAGAACTGGTGCAGATTTTTATAAATGTGTTGATATGATTAAAGAAAGACTTGGATGTAAACCTTTAGTTTTACAAGTACCAATCGGCGCTGAAGCAGAATTGAAAGGTGTTGTTGATCTAGTAAAAATGAAAGGTGTAGTCTGGCAAAACGAAGATTTAGGTGCTAAATTTGATTATATAGACATTCCTGAGGACATAAAGGATAAAGCATCTCAATATAGAAAAGAGTTAGTAGAAGCAGCGGTCGAAGAAGACGAGAAGTTGATGGAAGCATACCTCGATGGTAAAGAGCCCTCTGAAATAGACCTTATCAAGTGTATCAGAAAAGGAACCTTAAGCTTTAGTTTTGTACCAATAATTACAGGATCTGCTTTTAAAAATAAAGGAGTTCAACCTTTATTGGATGCGGTAATAGATTATTTACCTAGCCCAAAAGATATAGGCTCTATCGAAGCCACAAAAATTAACTCAGAAGATAAATTAGAAATGAAGTTTGAGGATAATGAACCTTTTTCAGCACTAGCATTTAAAGTAGCAAATGATCCATTTGTTGGTTCTTTAACTTTTATTCGGATTTACTCAGGAAAGCTTAAAGCAGGTACATCAGTATATAATTCATCAAAAGAAAAAACAGAGAGAGTTGGAAGAATGCTTTTAATGCATGCAAACAGTAGAGAGGATATTAAAGAAGCAACAACTGGAGATATAGTAGCATTAGCAGGTTTAAAGCACACAATTACTGGTCACACGTTATGCGATGAAAAGAACCCCATTTTATTAGAACCAATGGAATTTCCAGACCCGGTAATTGAAATTGCAGTAGAACCTAAAACTAAGGCTGACCAAGAAAAAATGGGAGAAGCCCTAGGGAGATTAGCGAAAGAGGATCCATCATTTAGAGTTACATCTGATGAGGAGTCAGGTCAAACAATAATTAAAGGCATGGGCGAACTTCATTTAGATATTATTGTTGATAGAATGAAAAGAGAATTTAAAGTGGAGGCAAATGTAGGTGCACCACAAGTTGCTTACAGAGAGACAATACTTGGTTCTTCGGAAGTAACATATATACACAAAAAACAAAGTGGTGGAGCAGGTCAATTTGCAAAAGTTACTCTTAATGTTGAACCATTAGAGGCAGGCAAAGGCAGAGAAGTAGAAAATAAAATTAAAGGTGGAGCAATTCCAAAAGAATTTATTCCTGGAGTAGAAAAAGGAGTTGAAAGTGTTGCTGAAAGCGGAATTTTAGCTGGTTTCCCGTTAATTGATTATAAAGTTACTATTTTAGATGGACTTCATCATGACGTTGACTCAAGCGTACTGGCTTTTGAAATAGCTTCAAGAATGTGTTTTAGGGAAGCGTGTACCAAAGCAACATTAAAATTATTAGAACCGATTATGAAAGTAGAAGTTATTACACCAGAAGATTTCATGGGTGATGTAATAGGAGATTTAAATAGCAGAAGAGGACAAGTTGCCTCCACAGAACCAAGAGGAAACGCTACTGCAGTTAACGCAACTGTACCTTTAGCAAATATGTTTGGGTATATAAATAATTTAAGATCTTCAACTCAAGGAAGAGCTCAATATACCATGCAATTTAGTCATTACGATAAAGTACCTCAAAATGTCCAAGACGAAGTAACAAAAAAATTAGCTTAATTATGGAAAATCAAAATATTAGAATACATTTAAAAGCATATGATAATAAGATCCTTGATCTTTCAACCGAGGAAATAGTTAATACAGCAAAAAGGACTGGCGCACAGGTTAAGGGTCCAATACCTTTACCAACAAGAATAGAAAGATACACTGTTTTGAGATCTCCTCATATTGATAAAAAAAGTAGAGAACAATTTGAGTCGAGAACACATAAAAGATTAATTGATATAATTGAACCAACACCACAGACTGTTGAAGCTTTGATGAAATTAGACTTGGCTTCTGGAGTAGATATAGAAATAAAAATATAAAATGAGCATTGGATTAATAGGAACAAAAATAGGGATGACACGTGAATTTTTGAAAAGTGGTCAATCTGTACCTGTAACTGTAATTAAAGTAGAAAAAGGCAGAGTTTTGGATGTAATTACAAAGGATAAAAGGGGTTACAACGCGGTTAAATTAGGTTTTTTTAAGTTAAAAAATTCAAAACTTACTAAGCAAATGAAAGGATATTTTGCAAAAAAAAATACCGAACCGAAAAAAATATTAAAAGAATTTAAAGTAGAAAATAACGATCAATATAAAGAAGGAAATGAAATAGGTTTAGAGATATTTAAGGATAAAAAATTTATAGATGTTAGATCTAAAACAATTGGAAAAGGATTTGCAGGTGGTATGAAAAGATGGAATTTTTCTGGTTTAAGAGCTTCTCACGGTGTTTCAGTTTCTCATAGAGCACACGGATCTACAGGACAAAATCAAGACCCAGGCAAAGTATTTAAAGGAAAAAAAATGGCTGGGCATATGGGAGATAAAATGAGAACAATATTAAATCTTGAAATTATGAAGTCTGATTTAGATAATAATTTAATTTATTTAAGAGGTTCAATACCAGGATCAAAAAATACGACAGTTTTTTTGAGAGAGTCAATAAAAAATGTTACAAAAAAAACAATATATGAAAAATACGAAGCTAAATTAAAAAAAGCTGAGGCAAAAAAAGGCAAAAAATAGAATATGAAATTTCCTTTACTTACAATTGATGGAACAAAATCAGAGCAAATTGAAATATCTGACAAAATGGTGAAATTAAAGATCAATTATAAATTGATCAAATTTGTAATAGATTGGCAGTTAAATCATGCAAAACCAAGAACTGCTAAAACTAAACAAAGAAATGAGATTAGAGGCTCAACAGTAAAAATTGTAGCACAAAAAGGAAGCGGCGGAGCAAGGCATGCAAGCAGAAAAGCACCGTTGTTTGTTGGAGGTGGTGTAGCTCATGGACCAAAAGGTTCAGTTTATAAGATTAAAAAAATTAATAAGAAGGTTAGAAAACTAGCGCTTGCTCAAACTATCTCAAAAAAAAATTTAGAAAAAAATTTACACATACTAGCTGATGTCAAGAAAGAAATTAAAAAAACAAAAGAATTTAATAAATTTTTAGTAAAAAATAATTTAAAGAATGTATTAATAATATCTGATACGGACTCACTCAAAAATATTAATAAATCAGCAAGAAATATTAAAAACGTTAAGTTAATTAAAGAAGAAGGAACTAATATTTATGATTTATTTAAATATAAAAATGTAATTATGACACAAACTTCCGTAAAAAAAATACAAAGCAGGATTTTAAATGAAAAAAATTAATTTTATAGACTCAATTAGAAATCCGATAATTACTGAAAAAGCTACTATTTTATCAGAACAAAATAAAACTATTTTTAAAGTTCATAGTAAAGCTAACAAAAAAACTATAAAAAAAAATATTGAAAAATTATTTAAGGTTAATGTTATAAAGGTAAATATTATTAATCAAAAATCAAAACTTAAAATGAAACAAGGCAGAAAGTCTTATAAAAGTGGATATAAAAAGGCGATAATCACCTTGAAAAAAGGTCAGAGTATTGATCTAACAACTGGAATCTAGAGATGGCATTAAAAACATTTAAACCTTATACAAAATCTAGCAGAGGAACTGTAGTCGTAGATAGAAGCACTTTATGGAAAGGTTCGCCATATAAACCTTTAACCAAAGGTCAGAACTTTACAGGCGGAAGAAATAACAACGGACGTATTACTTCAAGGCATATTGGTGGAGGCTCTAAACATAAATTTAGAATTATAGATTTTTTTAGAAAGAAAAAAGGCATTTCTGCTACAGTTGATAGAATTGAGTATGATCCAAACAGAACTGCTCATATAGCCTTAATTACTTACGAAGATAAAGAAAAATCATATATCATTTGTCCCCAAGGCTTAAAACTAGGTGATAAAATTGAATCAGGCAAAAAAGCAGAAATAAAAATTGGCAACTCTTTAGAACTAAAAGATATTCCACCAGGAACATCTTTACATAATGTAGAGTTAATTCCTGGAAACGGTGGTAAACTCGCTAGATCTGCAGGTGCATCAATAACTTTGTCAGGTTATGACGGAGATTACGCAATTTTAAAACTATCTTCTGGAGAAACTCGAAAAGTTAATAGTTCTTGTACAGCTACTATTGGAGTTGTTTCAAATCCAGATCAAAAAAATATTAAAATAGGTAAAGCAGGAAGAAATAGATGGAGAGGCAAAAGACCCCAAACAAGAGGTGTAGCTATGAATCCAGTTGATCATCCACATGGAGGTGGTGAGGGTAAAACCTCGGGGGGTAGAAGCCCTGTATCACCTTGGGGTCAGTCTGCGAAAGGATTGAAAACAAGAAGACCTAAACGCAGCGATAAACTAATTATAACAAGAAGAAAGAAAAGGAAATAATGACTAGATCTGTTTGGAAGGGACCTTTCGTTCACCCAAGTTTATTAAAAAAGATTGATAAACTTAAGGGAGCGACTAACAAAAAACCAATTAAAACTTGGTCTAGAAATTCAACTATTATTCCTGATTTTGTAGGACATAGCTTTATGATCCATAATGGTAAAACTTTTATACCAATAACTATCTCTGAGGAGATGGTTGGTCATAAGTTAGGCGAATTTGCACCAACAAGAACTTTTAAAGGACACACACCAGCTGATAAAAAAGCAGCTGCAGTTGCCTCTGCTGAAAAGACAAAACCAGGAGAAACTAATGCAAAAAAATAATTCAACTGTTAGAGCAATTAACAAAAATGTAAGATCTAGTCCAAGAAAGCTTGCACTTGTATTAAATTATATCAAAGGAAAAAAAGCAGATTTAGCTTTGAGGGATTTGGAATTTACTAGAAAAGCAATAGCTAAAGACGTAAGCAAAACTGTAAAGTCAGCAATTTCAAATGCAGAAAATAACCATCAATACGATATTGATAATTTATTTGTAAAAGAAGCGTTTGTGGGTAAATCGCTTGTTATGAAAAGATTTAGAGCAAGAGCAAAAGGGAGAGCTAGTCCAATTAAAAAACCGTTCAGCAGAATTACAATAGTTCTTGAAGAGAAAAAAGAAAAAAAGGAAAAAAAATAATGGGTCAAAAAATTAATCCGATTGGAATGAGGTTAGGTATCAATAGGGGGTGGGATTCTACCTGGTTTGCTAAAAAAAAAGATTTTGGACGATATTTAATTGAAGACTTTAAAATTAGAAATTATATCAAAAAAAATATAATTAACTCGGGTGTTTCTGAAATTAAAATTGAAAGGTCATCGAAAAAATGCACTGTTTCAATTCACACTTCAAGACCTGGATTTGTTATTGGAAAAAAAGGTGCTGATATTGAAAAGATTAAGAAAAATATAATGAAAATTACAAACGGTGATGTAAATGTTAATATTAAAGAAATTAAAAAGCCAGAACTAAATTCAAATTTAGTAGCTGAAAATATCGCGCAACAATTAGTTAAAAGAATTGCTTACAGAAGAGCAATGAAAAGGGCAATGCAATCAGCGATGAGGTTAAATGCAAAAGGAATAAAAGTTATGTTGAGCGGTAGATTAGCAGGAAATGAAATAGCCAGAACAGAATGGTTAAGAGAAGGAAGTATTCCTTCGCATACCTTAAGAGCTGATATAGATTATGGGTTTGCAGAAGCGTTAACTACTTATGGAATAATAGGTGTTAAAGTTTGGATATACAAGGGTGAGTTAATGGCGAAAGATGTTGAAAAAGAAAAAAAAGAAAGGGTAAAAAGTGCTACAACCAGTAAGAACTAAATATAGGAAAGCTTTTAAAGGTAGAATTCATGGTAAGGCAACCAGAGCAGTAAGATTAAATTATGGTCAATTTGGACTTAAAGCAATGGAACCTGATAGAGTTATTGGAAAGCAAATTGAAGCAGCAAGAGTTGCACTTACTAGATACATGAAAAGAACTGGAAAGGTATGGACAAGAGTATTTCCAAACATACCTGTTTCAAAAAAACCAACTGAGGTAAGAATGGGTAAAGGAAAAGGGTCTCCAGAATATTATGCTTGTAGGGTTAAGCCGGGCAGAATAATTTTCGAAGTTGATGGAGTTACGGAGGAAGTAGCAAAAATAGCTCTCTATAAAGCATCTGCAAAATTACCAATTAAAACTAAATTTATAAGAAGATAAAATGGCTAAAAAAAAAGAAGATAAAAGTTTAACAAAAGATCAAGCTGAAAAAAAAATACAAACTTTAAAAAAGGATTTATTTAATATTAGATTTAAAAAAGTAAATAATCAGGTCGAAAACTCTGCCCAATATAGTGAAATTAAGAAAAACATAGCAAGATTATATACAACAATTAAAAATAGCAAATGACTAAGAAAATTTTAAAAGGAATAGTTAGTAGTTCAAAAAGTAACAAGACTATTGTAGTGGAAGTAACAAGAAAATTTAAACATCCTTTTTATGGAAAAGTTATAAAAAGAACAAAAAAATATCACGCTCATGATGAAGATAATAAATTTAAAGAAGGTGAAAAAGTTTCAATTATAGAATGTAAACCAATTTCGAAGAAAAAAACTTGGCAGGTAATGAAATAATGATTCAGGTTCAAACAGAATTAATGGTAGCAGATAACACAGGAGCTAAAAGAGTTGAATGTATTAAAGTTTTAGGAGGATCTAAAAGAAGGTATGCTTCAGTTGGAGATCTAATTGTAATAAGTGTGAAAGATGCTATTCCCAAAGGAAAGGTAAAAAAAGGTGCTGTCCATAAGGCTGTAGTGGTAAGAACAAGAAAGGAAATTTATAGAGATGATGGGTCAAAAGTTCAATTTGATACAAATGCTGTAGTATTAACTGATGAAAAAGGTGAACCAATAGGCACAAGAATTTTTGGACCAGTAACAAGGGAACTTAGAACAAGAGGACACACAAAGATAATTTCTCTTGCACCGGAGGTGCTTTAAAATGATTTTAAAAAAAGGAACACAAGTCAAGATTATATCTGGTAAAGATAAAGGCAAAACTGGAGAGATTCTTGAGATTAAAAAAAAATTAGAAAAGATAAAAGTAAAATCTATAAATATGATTAAAAAACATTTGAAACCTACTAAAGAAAATAAAGGCGGGATAGTTTCAAAAGAAAGTTTTATTCATATTTCAAATGTAAAAAATTTAGATTTAAATAAAAAAGAAAAAAAAATATCTGCTAAAAAATGACACCAAGATTGAAAATAACTTATAATAAAGAAATAATTGGGAAGCTCATATCAAAACTCAATCTTAAAAATAAGCATGAAGTTCCTAAAATCATAAAAGTAATTTTGAATATGGGTCTAGGTCAAGACGCAGCCGATGCAAAAAAAATGAAATCTTGTGTAGACGACATGGCACTTATAGCTGGTCAAAAACCAATTATTACTAAATTTAAAAAATCTATATCGAATTTTAAAACAAGAAAAGGTTCAAATGCTGGAGTAAAAGTTACTTTAAGATCAAATAAAATGTATGAATTTATCGACAGATTAGTAAATATTGCTTTACCAAGAATAAAAGATTTTAGAGGTTTGGCTTCAAAAGGAATAGATAATTCTTTTAATTACTCTTTTGGAATTAAAGAGCATATTATATTTCCAGAAGTTAACTTTGATAAAGTAGACAAAATACGAGGGTTAGATATCACAATCGTGACAAATAGCAAAACAAAAGACGGAACTTTAGAATTATTAAAAGAATTTAACTTTCCAATAAATATAAAAAAAAACTGAGGTAAAAATGGCAAAAACAAGCGCAATACAAAAAAATTTAAAAAGAATAAAATTAGCTAAAAGATTTGCTAAAAAAAGAGCAGCTCTTAAAAAGATAATTAAAAATAGAAAATTAGAATTATCAGAGAGATTTGCAGCCCAATTAAAATTGAATAAATTACCTAAGAATTCGTCTAAGATTAGAATTAGAAATCGTTGTGAGGTATCGGGTAGACCACACGGCGTTTATAGAAAATTAAAAATTTCAAGAATTGCATTAAGAGATATGGCATCTTCAGGCAAAATTCCTGGAATAACAAAATCAAGCTGGTAGGAGAAATATGACTTTAACAGATCCAATAGGAGACATGTTTTCGAGAATTAGGAATGGTCAAATGAGATCATTAAATTCTGTAAACATACCTTCATCTAATTTTAGACAAAATATTTTGAAAATTTTAAAAAATGAAGGATATATAAATGATTATTTTATTGAAAAATCTGAAAAAAATAAAATAAATCTTAAAATAAATCTAAAATACTACGAAGGAGATCCTGTAATAAAAGAAATTAAAAGAATTTCTAAACCAGGTAGAAGAGTTTATTCAAGAGCCAACAGTATACCTAAAGTTATGAACGGATTAGGACTAGCAATAATATCAACACCAAAAGGTGTTATGAGTGATGCAGAAGCAAGAAAAAATAATGTTGGTGGAGAAATAATTTGTAGGGTTTTTTAATGTCGAAAATTGGTAAAAAAAATATATCTATACCTAAAGAGTCATCTGTAAAAATAGATGGACCAAACTTAACCTTTACAGGTCCCAAAGGATCAAAAAAATTAACCATCAATGACAAAATATTTTCATCTAAATTAAACGAAAAAAATGAGTTTCAAATCCAACCACTTAATAAGCAAATAGATAAAAAAACAACTATAATGTGGGGAACTTACAGAAGCCTGATAAATAATGCTGTTACAGGAGTTTCTAAAGGACATGAAAAAGTTTTAGAATTAAGTGGAGTTGGGTTCAGAGCAAATATTAAGGGGGAGAATTTGAATTTACAAATAGGTTTTAGTCACGATGTTAATTTTAAAATACCAAAAGACATAAAAATAGTCGTTGAAAAACAAATTATTATCAAAATTAATGGTGTAGACAAAGATTTAGTTGCAAAAATAGCAGCTGACATCAAAAATTTAAAACCTGTAGAACCTTATAAAGCTAAAGGGATTAAAGAAAAGGATCAATTTGTATTAAGAAAAGAAGGAAAGAAAAAATAATGAAAAAAATTAATCGCAAAATTAAAAGAAGGCTTAGAAATAGAAAGAAACTTAAAACTGTAAGTGGAAATAGGTTAAGAATTTCAATATCTAAATCTTTAAATAATCTTTCAGCTCAAATAATAGATGATAAAAATAAAAAAACTTTAGTTTCAGCCTCTTCTATTGAGAAAAATAATAAAAAAAATAAAATGAAAAAATCAGAAAAATCTAGTTTAATTGGTGAAATTTTAGCAAAAAGGGCTAAAGAAAAAAATATAAATGAGGTATATTTTGATAGAGGACAATATAAATATCACGGGAGAATTAAGATTTTTGCTGAAACACTAAGAAAAAATGGATTAAAATTTTAATGTCTGAGAACAAAAAAATAGATAATGATATAAAAGAGAAACTTGTTGCTATTAATAGGATAACTAAAGTTGTTAAAGGAGGCCGTAGATTTGGTTTCGCAGCACTAGTTGTAGTTGGAAATCAAAAGGGTTCAGTTGGTATTGGTCAGGGAAAATCCAAGCAGGTTCCTGATGCAATTAAAAAAGCTACAGAGGTTGCTAAAAAAAGCCTTGTGCAGATACCCTTAAAAGATGGAAGAACTTTACATCATGATGTTAAAGGTAAAAATGGTTCAGGAAAAGTATTTATGAGGTCTGCCCCTGCAGGAACTGGAATTATTGCTGGAGGCGCTATAAGATCTGTTTGTGAAGTTTTAGGCATTCAAGACGTTGTTGCTAAATCTCTTGGATCTGCAAATCCTCATAATGTTCTAAAAGCTTGTGTAAATGGATTAAGATCTCAAAATTCTCCTAAAATATTGTCAGCGATTAGAGGAAAAAAAATATCTGATATCGTATTAAAAAGAGAGACAAAATAATGGAATTAAATAATTTAATAAAAAATAATAAGAAAAAGAGAAGAGTGGGTAGGGGCATAGGTTCTGGTAGAGGCAAAACCTCTTCTAGAGGTCATAAAGGTCAAAAGTCTCGCTCTGGCGTGTCTATTAAAAGTTTTGAAGGAGGTCAGATGCCTTTGTACAGACGTTTACCCAAAAGAGGTTTTAAAGCAATTATAAAAAATAATACAGCAATATTAAACTTATCTAAAATTCAGAATATTTATGAAAAAAATAAAGATAAATTTAAGAATCCCATAGATCTAAAATCTTTAAAAGATAAAAATTTTATAAACAAAAAGTTTTCACAACTCAAAATTTTAGGCAATGGTGAATTAAAAGATAAAATAGACATTATCGCTAATTATGCTTCAAAACAGGCAAAAGAAAAAATTGAAAAAGCTGGTGGTAAATTAAATATTTTAAAAAAATAATCTAGTATGTCTAGCGAAACTTTAAATACACCTGGAGCCTTTAGTCAGGCTAAAGATCTCAAAAACAGAATATTATTCACAATAATGCTCTTGATTATTTACAGATTGGGAACATATGTCCCTATATCTGGAATAGATCCTCAAGCATTAAAGGAGATTATGGCTACAAGCCAAAAAGGATTACTTGGCATGTTTAATATGTTCTCAGGCGGTGCTGTTACAAGGATGGCAATATTTGCACTTGGAATAATGCCGTATATTTCGTCTTCAATTATTGTGCAATTGTTAACTGGTGTATCTGATTATTTTAAGAATTTAAAAGATCAAGGAGAAATTGGTAGAAAAAAGATTACACAAATCACAAGATATGGGACTGTTCTAATAGCATTTTTACAAGGTTATGGCGTTTCAGTTGGGTTGGAAAATGCGGGAAATTTGGTAATTGAACCTGGAATGAGCTTTAGAATAATAACTACTATTTCTTTAGTAGCTGGTACAACTTTCTTAATGTGGTTAGGTGAGCAAATAACCTTAAGGGGCGTAGGAAATGGGATTTCATTAATTATTTTTTCAGGTATTGTTGCTGAAATTCCTAGAGCTTTAGCTTCAACATTTGAATTAGGCAGAACTGGAGCATTATCTGCGATAATGATTGTTGGAATATTTGTGTTAGTGATTTTTACAGTTCTGTTTATTGTATTTTTTGAAAGAGCTATGAGAAAAATTTTGATAAATTACCCAAAAAGACAAGTTGGAAATAAAATGTATGGAGGAGAGTCCTCACACTTACCTCTAAAAATAAATACTGCAGGAGTTATCCCCGCAATATTTGCATCAGCATTGTTACTATTGCCAATTACTCTCACAAACTTTGGTTTTGCAGAGTCTGACCTTTCTATAAAAATTTCATCTTTGTTTACTCAAGGTCAGCCTTTGTACATGTTACTGTACGCTTCGGGTATAATTTTCTTTGCATTTTTTTATACTTCAATAGTTTTTAATCCGAAAGAAACTGCAGAAAATTTGAGGAAATATGGAGGATATATACCAGGAATAAGACCTGGCGAAAGAACTGCAGAGTATATTGAGACTATATTAATCAGATTAACAACTGTTGGCTCCTTATACCTTACATTTGTTTGTTTAATGCCAGAATTTTTAATTGCTAAGTACCCAATTCCATTTTATCTAGGAGGTACCTCGATTTTAATTGTAGTTGTTGTAGCGATGGATACAGTTACTCAAGTTCAAACTAGATTAATGAGTTCACAGTATGAGTCATTAATAAGAAAAACAAAATTTGGAAAATAATTAGTTTTATGAATCTAATTATATTTGGCCCTCCTGGCGCTGGAAAAGGAACACAATCAGCATTTATTGCAAAAAAATATAATCTTTTTCAACTTTCAACTGGAGACATATTAAGAGAGCAGATCAAAGCTAAGACCGAATTAGGAGCCAAAATTTCACCGATGATTAATGCAGGTTCATTTGTTCCTGATGAGATAGTTTCAGAATTGATCGAAAAAGTTATTAAAGAAAATGATTATAAAAATAGAATTATTTTTGATGGATATCCAAGGAGTTTGCCTCAAGCGAAAAATTTAGATTATTTATTAAAAAAGTATTATCAGAAAATAACTATTGTTTTAAAATTATCAGTTAGCTTGGAAACAATAAAGAAAAGGATTTCTGAAAGACGTTCTTTAGAAAATAGACCAGATGACAACGAAGATATAGCTATTAAAAGGTTTAAAACATATGAAAAATCTACTGAACCCGTAATTCAGTATTATGAAAAATTGAATTTATTAAAAGTTATAGATGGCGAGAGGTCAATTGAGCAAATAAATAAAGAAATTAGCGATATAATTAGCATCATATAGAGTTGACTTTAAATAATTAGGCAATATAAATACCCATTTAAAACTTTTACTCAGTTAAATATGGCTCGTATAGCAGGGATTAATATTCCACAAAATAAAGTTGTAAGCATTGCTCTTACATATATTCACGGCATTGGACCTTTTTCCTCAAAGAAAATTTGTGAAAAATTGAATATTCCCTCCTCAAAAAGAGTTAACGAATTAACAGAGGAACAAGTTTTAAAAATTAGAGAATTTATTGATGGCAACTATAAAGTTGAAGGTGACTTAAGAAGAGAAGTTTCAGTAAATATTAAAAGATTAGTGGATTTAGCTTGTTATAGAGGAACTAGACATAAAAAAAAACTTCCCGTAAGAGGTCAAAGAACACAATGTAATGCTAGAACTCGAAAAGGTAAAGCTATCGCGATAGCAGGTAAAAAATTAACACCACTTAAAAAGTAATTTATATATTAATGAATAAAAAAGTTGAAAAAAAAGAAAAAAAAGTTGAAGTAAAAAAACCTGAAATTCTCAAAAAGGAAAGTACATTCAAAAAAAAGAAAAAAATTAAAAGAAATATAACATCCGGTATTGCCTACGTTTATTCAACGTTTAATAATACTATTATTTCAATAGCAGATGAAAGCGGTAATGTAGTATCGTGGTCTTCTGCTGGATCTAAAGGTTTTAAAGGATCTAGAAAGTCTACCCCTTACGCTGCACAAATTGCAGCAGACGACGCTGGAACAAAAGCTTATGAACAAGGTTTAAGAACATTAACAGTTCAAGTTAAAGGTCCGGGTTCTGGTCGTGAAACTGCGTTAAGATCATTACAGTCTAGAGGTTTTAAGATATTATCAATTAAAGACACAACACCAATGCCACATAACGGCGCCAGACCACCAAAAAGAAGGAGAGTATAATGCAAACTACGTCTAATGTCATAGATAAGAATTGGAAAGCTTTAATTAAACCAAATAAATTAGAAATTAAAAGTAATAGTGATAAAACTATTGCCAAAGTTGTAGCTGAACCATTAGAAAAAGGTTTTGGACAAACTATCGGCAATTCATTAAGACGAATTTTGTTATCATCAATTCAAGGAGCAGCTGTTTCTGCTATTCAAATAGATGGGGTTCTTCATGAATTTTCATCGATTAAAGGAGTTCGAGAAGATGTCACTGATATTGTTTTGAATGTTAAAAATCTTGCTATTAAATCTTCATCAGCAAGCCCAAAAAAAATTATTTTAGACATTAAAGGTCCCAAAGAGGTTAAAGCAAGAGATATTACTCTTGTACCAGAAATAGAAATTTTAAATCCAGAACAAACTATTTGCAATTTAGATGAAAAAACAAATTTTCATATGGAATTAATGATTAGCACTGGTAAAGGTTATTTAGCAGCTCCAAAAAATAAAAATGAGGACAGCCCATTAGGATTAATTTCAATAGACTCTTTATTTAGCCCGGTTAAAAAAGTTTCTTTTACAGTGGAAAATACAAGAGAAGGTAGCGCACTTGACTATGATAAGTTAATAATGACAGTTGAAACTAATGGAACAATAGCTGCTGAAGATGCTATCGCTTATTCAGCAAGAATATTTCAAGATCAATTGGCTATGTTTATTAATTTTGAAGATCCTAAAGAAATAGTAAAAGAAGTTAAATCGTCTGAACCAGAATTTAACAGAAATTTATTAAAGAGAGTAGAAGAGTTAGAACTATCAGTAAGATCTATGAACTGTTTAAAAAATGATAATATAATTTATATTGGTGATTTAGTTCAAAAAACTGAGCCAGAAATGTTAAGGACTCCTAATTTTGGGAGAAAATCTTTAAATGAAATTAAGGAAGTATTAAATACAATGTCTCTTTATTTAGGAATGGAAATACCAAATTGGCCACCTGATAATATCGCAGAACTATCAAAAAAACTTGAGGAGAATAATTACTAATGAGACACGGCATTGGTTATAGAAAGCTAAATAAGACTGGTGAGCACAGGAAAGCTTTGTTTAAAAATATGCTAAATTCTTTAATTAAATACGAACAAATAATTACTACTCTACCAAAAGCTAAAGAACTTAAACCTCAGATAGACAAAGTAATTACAATTGGAAAAAAAAATATTTTAAGTAACAAGAAAAGACTTTTTTCTAAACTACAAAACAAAAGCTCAGTAACTAAAGTTTTTGATGAACTTTCTAAAAGATACAATACAAGAAAGGGTGGATATTCTAGAGTTTTAAAAGCTGGGTTTAGAACTGGTGATGACGCACCTATGGCTGTAATTGAACTAGTAGATAGAAATCCGGAAGCTAGAAAAATTGACAAACCCCAAAAAGTTAAAACAAAAGAAAACAAAAAACAAGTTGACCAAAAAGTAGCGAGTAAATAGTTACATCTCTACATGCCTAAAATCTATACTGTAGATCAAAATTATCAAAATACTCGTTTTGATAAATGGTTTAAAGCTAAAATAATAAATCTTCCACAGTCTTTAATAGAAAGAATTTTAAGATTAAATAAAGTAAAAATTAACAAAAAAAGAATAAAATCATCATATAGAGTGAAGGTTGGAGATATTGTAGAAGTTTATAATATTGATAGGTTCAAGGAAAGAAATAGACCAAGGTCTCTAAAATATGTTCCCTCTAAAAAAGAAATAAATATATACGACGATTACATAATAGAAAATAATGAAAATTTTGTTGTTATTAATAAACCCGCTGGTATACCTGTTCAATCAGGAACTAAATCATTTAAAAATATAATAGATTTATTAAAAAATTCTAAATATTTTAAAAACTATAAACCATATATTGTTCATCGACTGGATAAAGAAACATCTGGAATTTTAATTATATCAAAGAATAGAGAATACGCGCAGTTATTTACATCACTTTTTAGACTAAGGAAGATCCATAAAACTTACATTGCTATCGTTTATGGAAAAGTTTCAAAAAATAAAGATGTACTAAACGATGATCTAGTCATTTTTGATAACAATAAAAGGATTAAACAAAAAGCAATTTCTTATTTAAAAGTTTTAAAGACTTCAGATAACTTTTCTTATTTAGAATTAAATCCTATAACAGGAAGAAAACATCAACTCAGAAAACAACTTTACAATATTCATCATCCAATTGTTGGAGATGATAAATACTTTATAAATAGAAAAATTAATAAAAAAAATAAAAGTAAAAACCTTATGCTACATGCATATAAGATAAAATTTATGATTAAAAATACGAAATATAATTTTAAAGCTAGATATAATGACTATTTTCAATATTTTATTAAAAAAAATTTTTAAATGTTATTTATGTTTTTAATAAATATATTTGATATTTTTTTTTCTATATCTTTAATTATTTTTTTATTCTCATTTTGGATTGAAGTTATTTTCGTATTATCTAGTCCACAAGGAGCAATCTTTTTATATTGATTTAAGTTATTTTCAATATTTATCGAACACCCATGAAATGCAATCCATCTAGAAATTTTTAAACCTATAGCCGCAATTTTTCTATTTTTAACCCATATACCAATATTTTTTTCATCTTTAACTCCTTTAATATTATGTATTGATAAAAATTCAATAATACTTTTCTCAATGGCATTAATTAATTTTCTAACATCCTTTTTTCTTTTATTTAAATTTAAAACAAAATAAATAATTTTTTGACCTGGATTATGTACAGTAATTTTACCACCTCTATTGGTCT
>MDTB01242664.1_pt1 | contig 21438 bp, 22 predicted proteins | sample 811161 | NCBI WGS metagenome assembly MDTB01 (sample SAMN05326650, study PRJNA326480) | marine metagenome | isolation source: seawater | place: Mediterranean Sea | collected 2009
CCAACACCATTTTTAACATTCAAGCATTCATTTTTAACAATTTCAAAAGCATTGGATCTTTTTAACGATGGTGTTTCTTTAAAATCTTTTGGTGCGAAATATAGTGGAACTTCAAGATCCCAACTCACTCCCCACTGACATCCATTTTCTGTCATTGCATCATGAGCTGGAGACATTTTCAATGGGCGACCTGCTGGTAGTTGTTCGTTAGGATAAGTCATTACAAATCTTCGAGAATAGAATTGGCCTGTTGTTTCTTTAATGTATTGTTTGTTTTCTGCGTATTTACCATACCTTGCTACATCCATTCCAAAAACGTCAGCCTCTGGTTCACCATAAATCATCCATTCTGCTAATGATTTTCCAACTCCCCCACCTTGAAGAAATCCTGCCATCACGGCGCAAGCACACCAATATCCTTTTTTACCAGGGACAGGACCCATTAAAGGATTCCCATCAGGAGAAAATGTAAAAGCTCCATTAACCCAAGTTTTTACTCCTACTTCTTGTAAACAAGGATATCTCTGAAAACCTAAGGTAATTTCGTTTTCAATACGATCAGTTTGCTCCTGAAAAAGCTCCATACCATAATCCCATGGTGCTCCATCCATAGCCCAATGTTCATGATTAATTTCATAAATACCAAGAAGAACACCTTTTTGGTCCTGTCTCAAATAAGTAAAACCTTCTAGGTCAACTGTCATTGGTACTTCAAAATCAAGTTCTTCAATTTCAGGAATACTATCCGAAATGAGATAATGATGTTTTAAGGGGGATACAGGAAGTTCAATACCAGCCATTCTTCCTACTTGTTTTGCCCATAGACCAGCAGCATTTACTACATGTTCACAATTTATAACTCCTTTGTCAGTAATTATTTGCCATCCTTCTTTTGTTTGAGAAAGCGAATCTACTTTTGTATTTTCATAATATTCAGCCCCTTTCTTTCTGGCAGCTGCTGCATAAGCTTTTACGGTCCCTGTAGTATCTAGGTATCCTTCACGATCAGCCCACATACCGCCTAGCAAACCTTTAGTAGACATTATAGGGTTTAGTTTTGAAGCTTCTTCTGGTGTAACTAACCTACAATCCTCAATCCCTATTGATTGATAAATTCTATAAGCTGACTGTAACCATTCCCACCGCTCAGGAGTTCCAGCCATTGTTAGGCCCCCAGTCATATGTAGTCCAATATTTTCACCACTTTCTTTTTCTACCTGAGGTAGTAAATCAATAGTATATGCTTGAAGTGCAGACATATTTGGGTCTGCATTGAGGGCATGAATTCCTCCTGCTGCATGCCAAGATGAACCTGCACTTAAAACTGATCGCTCGAGTAAACAAATATCCTTCCAACCAAATTTGGATAAATGATATATTACTGAAGCTCCTACAACTCCACCACCAATAACAACTACTCTATAATGTGATTTCATTTTATTAATCCCCAAACAAATTTATTAATAGTAAAATTTAAAAAGAAACGCTGTCAAGAAATACAATTTAAAAAAGTTTGAAAAATTAATATCTTTTTATTTTATTTTAAAATATGAAAGTTTAATGACTGAACGTTCAAAGGGTTTATTAATTACTTTTCTAGGTGTCTTTTTTGTAGTACCGGATTCTCTTTTTGTTAGATTAATAGATAGTGATCCTATGACTACTGCATTTTGGCGAGGACTTATTGGCGGAAGTTTGATTTTATTAGCACTTATTTTTTTAAAGGGTATTAAGGTTTTTAGACCAGTTATGGCGAGTAGTTATCCGGGTGTAATTTACATACTTTTAATTGGATCAACCACACCCGCATTTGTATTAGCAGTTACATATACCAGTGTTGCAAATGTAGTTTTTATTTTTGCATCGATCCCTATATTTGCCTTAATTTTTAGTTATATTTTTTTAGGTGAGAAAATTCTATTATCAACTCTACTCACCTCTTTGATTGTAATCATTGGCTTAGCTATTATTGCCTATGGTTCTAAAACCTCTGAGATTTCTTCTTGGAAGGGGGATATTTGGGCACTATATGTTTCAGCTGCCTATGCCGGAGCTCTTACATCTCTTAGAAAAGTTAAAGAGATATCAATGGTTCCAACTGTTCCTATAGCTTTTTTAGGTTCTTCATTAATAATTTTGATATTTCATTTTCCTTTCGGAGATTTAGATGAGAATCTGATATTCTATTTATTCCATGGATTTTTCATTGGTATTGCCAGCTGGTTGTTAACATTAGGACCTAGATATTTGAGTTCACCAGAGGTGTCTCTGTTAATCTTATTAGAAACTGTATTTGCTCCTATTTTAGTGTGGTTAGTAATAGGTGAATTTCCAGGTCACTTGGCTATAATTGGTGGTTCATTAATTATAGTCACTTTATTTATTTTTAATCTGTTCAAATTATTAAAGGAAAATAATTCTGTCTATAAATATTAAATATATAAAAAAAATCATTGAATTTATATAAGAGGAAAAGTCATGTCATATAGTTTTTCAGCATCAATTATGCTTGCTGCAGGTCTTGGTATCCCTATTTTAGCTTCACTTAATGCTACTTTAGGACAATTTATTGGTTCACCTGTTGTTGCAGTTATAGTTCTTCTTGGAGTTGCTTTTTTATCAATTTGTTTAATTTCTCTCACAACTAATAATTTTCCAATGACAAAGTTAATTGAAGCTCCAAAACATCTCTTCATTGCTGGTTTTTTTGTAGTTTTTTATATGCTGTCAGTAACCGCAATTGCCCCTCATTTTGGTATAGGAAATGCTATTTTTTTTGTTTTATTAGGGCAACTCATCAGCGCAGCATTTATAGATCACTTTGCTTTATTTGGTTCATCGGGCTCAGCACTAACATTAACACGAGCTACTGGTTTAGCGTTAATGTCCTTAGGTGTTTGGTTAACCCAGCAGTCTTAAAAAATATTTTACAATCATTATCTTAGTAACATGAGATTTTCTAGTCGTAGCAAAATAGATTCATTCATAGTTATGGATGTAATGGAGCAAGCCCGTAAAGAGGAGCTTTTAGGTCGAGACATAATCCATATGGAGGTTGGCCAGCCAGGAACTCCTGCCCCCAGTGGTGCTATTATAGAATTGACAAAAAAAATGAATTCTGAACCTTTAGGATATACTGTTGCTCTAGGTATTCCTGAGTTAAGAAAAAAAATTTCAAGTTTATATAAAGATTGGTATGGTTTGGATATTAATCCGGACAGAGTTATAGTAACGTCTGGATCTTCTGGGGCTTTTATCCTAGCATTTACAGCTCTTTTTGATACCTCTGACAAAGTGGGTATTGGAGCACCTGGATACCCCAGCTATAAACAAATTTTGAGGGCTTTAGATATTGAGCCTGTAATTATTGAAACAAACATAGAAAATAAATTTCAGATTTCACCAAACAGTATCAATAGTCAGGAATTAAATGGACTTTTAGTGGCCTCGCCTGCAAATCCAACTGGTTCAATGATAGGTAAAAATGAATTAACTGAATTAATCAATAAGTGTCATAATAATAATATTAGTTTTATTAGCGATGAGATATATCATGGAATAGAATACCATAAGAAAGCTGTTTCTGCTTTGGAGATTACAGATGATTGTTATGTAATAAATTCTTTTTCTAAATATTTTTCAATGACTGGATGGAGAGTAGGGTGGATGGTTGTGCCTGAGACACATATAAGACAAGTTGAGCGGTTAGCTCAAAATATGTTTATTTGTGCACCTCACTCTAGTCAAATTGCTGCTTTAGGAGCTCTAAATTCTGTTAAAGAGCTTAATCAAAATTTAGAAGTTTATAAAATAAATAGAGAATTGTTAATTAATGGTTTAAAAAAAGCAGGCTTTGACAAATTTGCACCCCCTGATGGGGCATTTTATGTATATGCAGATATAAGCAAGTTCTCAAATGATAGTCTTGCTTTTTGTAAAAGTATGCTTAAAAAAGGTGGTGTAGCTATTACGCCGGGGTTAGATTTTGATAGTACAAGAGGTAGGCAAACTATTCGTTTTTCATATGCTCGAACAACTCATGAAGTTAAAGAAGGAATAAGTAGAATCATAGAATATATGGGAAATTATTCCAAGTAATGTTTTTTTAATTTATGAATAGTATTTTAAATTATATTTCATTTTTAGAGCTTACTAAATTAATTAGTTTGGGTGGTAATTTTAAAAGGAGTATAACTGCAATAGCTGGCCCTCCAGGATCTGGAAAATCTACCTTATCTGCTCGAATCGTAAAATTTTTAAACAAAAAAAAACCAAATACTGCAGCAGTTTTCTCAATTGATGGTTATCACTTTGATGATCTTATATTGAATGAACGTGGTATGATACATCATAAAGGTGCGCCAAATACATTTGATGTAGGTGGTATTGAAATTATGCTGAAAAGGCTTCTTTCAAATGAGGAAAAAGAAATAGCCATTCCAATTTTTGATCGGAATATTGATATTTCTCGAAATAGCGCTTTTATTATCAGTCAATCAATTAAGCATATCATATTTGAGGGTAATTATCTTTTACTAAATGAGGAGCCTTGGAAGGGATTATCAAGGTATATAGATCGTTCTGTATTTTTAGAGACTTCTTCTAAAACTCTCAAAAAAAGGTTAAAAAAAAGATGGGATTTTATGTCGCTGGATAATAGAAAAATCAAATTGGAGAAAAATGATTATCCAAATATTAATATAGTTTTAAAAAAAAGTACAAAAGCAGATTATTACTATCTAAGCGAAGATTGAATTGTGACCTTTTAATTATTTTGTAACATTTAAAATCTACTAAACTTTTCAAAAAAAACGTAATTACTTTATAAGACATAAAGCAGGGTAAATACTTTGATATTTGTAATAAGCTTCATCATACAACTTAATAAGCTCTTTATTTGGTGAAATCTTTTTTGAAATTCTTGGGTTCTTTATTATTTCTTCTGGCTTAGCTCCTGTAACTCCAATGATTGCTAGCCTGGCAGCTCCAAATGCTGCACCAAAGTCACTTTTTTCTGGAATATCAAGATCAATTTTTAAAACTGTTGCAATAAGCTCAAGCCAGTATGAAGAATTTGATCCACCACCAATAGCTATTGCTGTTGAAATATTTGTACCTGCAATTTTTAAAGCTTCAAGATTATCTCTAAGAGCAAAGCTAACACCTTCTAAGACAGATTGTGTTAGGTCATTTTGATTAGAAGATACATCAAGATTTACAAATGATGCTCTTATTTTGCTATCATTATGTGGAGTTCTTTCACCTGAAAGATAAGGTAAAAAGTGAGTAGAATTTGGTTTTTTAATTCTTTTACCAAGGGAATTAGTAAGATCTTCTACTTTTTTTTCTAAAATATTTGCAAGCCAATTTAAACAATCAGTAGCTGAAAGAATTACTCCCATTTGGTACCAACGATTATGGATTGCATGACAAAATGTATGTAAGGCATGGTTTGCTTTTGGAGCAAAATTTTCTTTTGCTGCTAAAATTACACCAGATGTCCCTAAAGAAATAAATGCATCACCTTCATTTATTACTCCAATACCACACGCAGCAGCAGCATTATCTCCTGCTCCACTTACAACTATAACATTTTTAGAAATGCCCCATTCTTCTGCTATACTATCTCTTAAGTTTCCAATAGGTTCGGAGCTTTCAAACAGTTTTGGCATTTGATTTAAACGCATACCGCTGCAATTTAGCAAATCACTAGACCATACTCTTTTGTGAGTATCCAACCAAGATGTTCCAGAACCATCTGACATATCTGAGGTATATTCACCTGTAAGCCAAAAATTTAAATAATCTTTTGGAAGAAGTACCTTTGCAATTTTAGAAAAAATTTCAGGCTCATTATTAGCTAACCAAATCAATTTTGGAGCTGTAAAACCAGGAAAAACAATATTTCCTGAAATCTTTCTTACTTTGGTAATTGTGTCTAATTGTTTCGCTTCAAGGTGAGCCCGGGTATCATTCCAAAGTATACAAGGGCGCAGAATTTTTCCTTTGTGGTCTAATAGTGTGGCTCCATGCATCTGTCCAGATATGCCTATTCCTCTGAGTAAAGAAAATTCAAAAGAGTATTTAGATTTTAAAATTTTAACAGCTTTTTTTAATGCAAATTCCCAATCCTGTGGATTTTGCTCACTCCACCCCTTTTGAGGGTGACTTACTTTTAAGCGTATTTCTACAGACCCAATTATAGCATTATTCTCTTTAACAAGAAGAGCTTTAATACCAGAAGTACCTAAATCTAAACCCAAATACATATTATTTAGCTGTAAGGGACAAATTAAGAGAATTCACTGTGTGATTTATTATAATCATATAATATAATTATTTTTTGTTAAATAAATGTAAGTTTTTAATATCAGCTGTAAAATGAAGTTTTGTTCCAATAGGTTCTTTTGGAGCATTATTCATTTTAGCAATAATTTGATCATCATTATTTAAAATCATATGTACTAAAACATTTTCTCCTAAATTTTCAATCAGATCTAATCGAGCACTTATGATAGAGTTTGTATAGGTTGTCTTAAGCAAGTGTTCAGGACGTATCCCTATTATATCTTCTCTTTTAGCTCCTTTAACAATTGTAGAAATATTTTTTGTAAGAGTTTTGCTATTTAAGAAATTCATTTTTGGACTACCTATAAAACCTGCAACAAACATATTAAGTGGATTTTCATAAAGTTCTATAGGAGAACCTATTTGTTCTATCTTACCATTATTAAGTACCACAATTTTATCGGCTAATGTCATTGCTTCAACCTGATCATGAGTAACATATATCATAGTAGTACCTAAACGTTTATGAAGTCTGGCTATCTCAAGTCTTGTATTTACTCTTAAAGCAGCATCAAGATTAGATAAAGGTTCATCAAAAAGAAATACATCTGGTTCTCTTACTATAGCTCGGCCTATTGCAACTCTTTGACGCTGTCCGCCTGAAAGTGATCGTGGAGTTTTGAGTAAAAAATCGCTAATTTGTAAGATTTCAGCAGCATTTTTTACACGCCTATTTATTTCATCCTTTTTCATTCTCGCCTGTCTTAAAGCAAAGGACATGTTTTTATAAACATTCATATGAGGATAAAGAGCATAGTTTTGAAATACCATAGCAACACCCCTTTTTGAAGGTGCTATTTCATTTACAACTTTGTCTCCAATAGAAATTTCTCCCTCAGTAATTTCTTCTAATCCAGCAATCAATCTTAATAAAGTAGATTTCCCACATCCTGATGGGCCTACAAAAACAACAAATTCGCCATCTTTAATTTCTAAATTAACACCATGTATTATTTGTTCATTTTCATAACTTTTTTTTAAATTTTTTATTTTTAGCTTGGCCATTTTTTATCTGCCCTTAAAATTGCATCCTGAATATTTGGTGAAAATTCGTTAAATTTATCAGGAAGATTACCCCAAAGTTTTTTTAGACGAGAAAAAGTTATTTCTTGTCCTCTTTTCAAAAGGGGTTCTAATTGATCCCAATAAGGTTCAATATATTTTACTTGCATTTTACCTTCATAAAATCGGCGAGCATAGATATACCAACTAGCTATACTTTCATAACACCACTTTGGACTTATGTTTTGATCTAAACATCCTTCAATTGTTGGTCTTATAAAAATAGGGAATTTTGACCAACCATCCATACATATTCTACTTAAGTCATCTTCTATAGCTTTATTTGAAAAGCGCTCAGCAATGAGATCTCGATATTTATATTTATCAAAGGGTAAATCTATTCTTATTGCCGGTAGTACATTTTCAGTCTCAAAATTATAAAAATGAGAGCGTAATTTTTGATCTGTCATAATTTCATCAAAAGTTTTATATCCAGATAGAGCTCCTAAATAACATAAAGCTGTATGGCCTCCATTGAGAATACGGATTTTAGCTTCTTCGTAAGGATTTACATTGTCAACTAATTCGACATCTACTTTATTTAATGCAGGCATACTGCTTGCAAATTTTTTTTCTAATACCCATTGAATAAAACTTTCAGAATTTATAGCAGATGTAGCATAATGATTGGAAATTTTTAAAACTTCTTTATGGAGTTTTTTGGTTGATCTAGGAGTAATTCGATCAATCATAGAATTTGGGAATGATGCTTTTTTACTAAGCCAATCGATTAAAATATTTTCCTTCTTTAACTCAAGGTACTTATAAAAATTTTTTTTAAGAATATCTCCATTTGATCGTATGTTGTCACAACAAATAACTGTCACGGGTTCATTGATTTTTTCCATGCGATATTTTAATCCTGAACACAAGTATGCATAAATAGAAAGTTTTTCTAATCCATTAATTTCTTTTTGTATAATTGAATTCTTAACATCAAGAGACCAATCACTATTTAAATAATAACCACTCTCTGTCACTGTTATGCTTATGGCTTTTACACTAGATTTTCCTAATAGATTTTCAGCTTTGGAGGGTGTTTTCGACCAATCTGAAAAACTCATATGTGATCTAACCATTCTAAAACTTTTAATTCCTTTAGGAGTGGTTGTTTTTAAGAGATATCCATTATCATGAAGAGCCATTAAATTAAACTTATCTGAATCTTCTTTTCTTAAATTTACGGCAGCAATTCCCCAGGATAAATCTCGAGTTTTATCCATATAGTCGTCTATATAAACAGCTTGATGAGCACGATGAAAGGCTCCAAAACCTAGATGTACAAAACCAATTTTACAATTATCTTTGTTGTAGTTAGTACTAGTTATTTCAAAATTACTCATTTATTTACCATAAGATTAAGCTGTAAATCCAACAATTAAAATTGTGTTTATTATTTTTACATCCTTAGAACAGAACCACCGTCAACATTTATTGTTTGTGCGGTAATATAATTAGATTGTTCAGATGCTAAAAAAACCGCCACTCGTGCAATATCATTTGGTTGTGCCATATAACCGAGAGGAACTGCCTCTCCCACTTCTTTCTTTTTTTGTCCTATTTTTTTTCCTTCAAATTTTGCAAATAACTTATCAACTGTCTCCCACATGGGTGTATCTACTACCCCTGGTGAAATGGCATTTACTCTTATATTATAAGGGGCAAGAGCTAAGGCTGCAGATTGTGTATAACTAATAACAGCAGCTTTTGACGCACAATAGTGTGCAACAAGTGATTCTCCACGATGACCTGCTTGAGAGGAAAGGTTAATGATTGAACCTTTTTTTTTATTCTTTAGTAAGGAGTTACTACAAGATTGCATAAGGTAGTACATAGCTTTAACATTTACAGAAAAAATTTTTTCCATCTGTTCAATACTTGCTTCCAATATGCTTCCCATATCAAAAATTGCAGCATTATTAAAAAGTATTTGAGGAGTCTCTTTCTCTATCCATTTTTTGGTTAATTGGAGACCATTCTTAGTTCCTAAATCTATTTGTAAATAAGTTGCTTCACAATCACCATTAAACTTATGACCAATATCTGTTGCTAATACTCTAGCCCCTAGTTTGGAAAAATGTTCAGCTGTAGCTTTTCCTATACCGCCATTCGCTCCCGTGACTAAAGCAGTTTTCCCTTTAAGTGAGGTAGGTGCTGCATCAATAATCATTTCACTGCTCCAAAAGTAAGTCCTTTTACAAGTTGTCTTTGACAAAACCACCCCAAAATGACAATAGGAGCTACCGCAGCTGAAGATACTGCAGATAAGCGGCCAAAAAAAAGACCTTCGGGTGCTCGGTTTCCTTCAATGAGTTTAGAAAGTGTAGCAGCTTCATTTGTGGTTAATCTTACTGTCCAATAAGCTTCATTCCAACAGAATATGAAACATAATAATGCTGTAGATGCTAACCCCCCCCATGCAAGTGGTATAATTATTTCTTTTAATTCACCCCATGTATTTACCCCATCCATTCGGCTAGATTCAATAATTTCTTTGGGAATTTCTTTAAAATAGGTAAATAGCATCCAAATCACTATTGGTAGATTGATTAAACATAAAACCAAAATTATCAAAAAATGAGTATCATAAATATTTAAAAAATTTTTTGTTATAAAAGTCATTGGATAAAGTACAGCTGCTGCGGGCAGCATTTTTGTTGATAACATCCAAATCAAAATATTTTTGGTGTTTTTTGTAGGATTAAAAGCCATTACATAAGAAGCAGGAACTCCTACAAATAATGAAAATAAAGTAGCAAAAATAGATGTTATTGTAGAATTAATCGCAAAACGCCAATAATCATAATTATCCGTCATATTAAAGTAATTTTCTAAAGTAGGTTTGAAAAAAATAAGAAATTCTGGCTTTACAGCATCAGCATCTGTTTTAAAACTAGTTAATACCATCCAAAAAATTGGGAAGAAAAAAATAATAGAAATCAACCAAGCCAAAGCAGGCCAAAATATTTTTCCTAAATTCGATGTTTGTGCTACAATTGCCATTGCCAGTTTTCACTCCATTAAACTCTTACCAACTATACGTAATAAGAAAATTGCAACTATATTTGCTAAAATTACTGCAAAAACACCAGTTGCGCTTGCAGCTCCAATATTATTCGAAGAAAATTCACCTATTAGATAGGGAAGATTTTTGTTTCCATTTCCTCTACTTACAATTTCAATTTCTGCATATAGTGATAGATGAAAGATAGCTTGAATCATTATAACTATTGAAATAGGTCGTGCTAAATGTGGGATAGTTAGGTTAATGAAACGAGACCAAGCATTCGCACCATCAAGTATTGCAGCTTCTATTTGCTGTTGATCTTCTGATTGAAGTGATGTCATAAATATTAATACGGCAAAGGGTGTCCATTGCCATGTTACCATTATAATAACTGCATAAGAAGATGTCTGTGTTGCTCTAAAAGAAATTGGTTCGAATACAGGCCACAATGAAAAAAATCGTCCTAGCAAAGGTAAATCTTGTAGGTCTTTCAATATTTGATTAAGCCCTTCGATTGCTAACCCATTCAATCCAAGAACTGGATCTAAAATCATGTTGATCCATAAAACTGCATTGACAGAAGGCATTACAAAGAATGGAGAAATTAAAAGTACGCGAACAATCCCACGACCAGGGAAAGTACGATTTATTAAAATTGAAATAGCTAATCCAAAAATTACTGTAAGAATAATAATGCTTCCTACAATAAGAAGACTATTTTGTACTGCAAACCAAAAATCTTTGGATTTATACAAAACATATTCATAATTACCGAGGCCTCGCCAATTACTTATACTTGGTGTTGTCCATTCGGGTTTTCTAAGGTTATTTAATACATATCTAATGAAAGAAAAATATAGTGTCATTCCTAATGGAATTAACATCCAAAGAAGTAAAAGAATTACTGAGGGTGCTTGCAGTAAACGCAGTAATGATTTATTAGACATTGCTTTAATTCAAAAAAATTATAATTGAAAAATTACATTTAATGTAAAGATCTTCAAGCAATTAAATTTAAGAAATAATTAAGTAATTAATAAATCCTTCAAAGGTCTAATAATATTATAATTAGACCTTTGAATAAATAATGGTTTTTAATAATAGCCTGCTTCAGACATAATAGCGTCTGCTGCTGCTTGTGAAGCTGCTAAAGCATCAGCTACTGATTTTGCACCAGAAAGAGCTGCTGCCATTTCTTGAGCGACAGCGATGCCAACTTCAGGAAATTCAGGAATAGCTGCAAATTGAACCCCAACATATGGTTTCAAATCTGTTGCTTCTGGAGCAGCTGACTCAATTGCTGCCATTTCTGCCGCGGCAAATCCAGCTACTTTTTGAAACTCAGGATACATATATGTTGATGAACGTGTACCGGTAGGAACTGAACCCCAACCAAATTCAGGATGATTAGCTACTGCCTTTATGTAATCTTTTGAAGTAGCCCACTCAATAAATTTCTTTGACTCTTCAGCATTTGGTGAACCGGCAGGTACTGCCATAGCCCAAGCCCATAACCAATTTGCACCAACTGGATTCCCTGCATTTGGTGATTGAGCATATGCAACTCCGTCTACTTTTAGGAATGAAGCTGCTATTGTAGCATCTATCCACATGCCGCATTTTCCTTCATTGTATAAAGCAAGAATTTCATTAAAGGAATTACCTTCAGAGCCTGGAGGACCATAATTTCCTAAAAGATCAACATAAAAGTTTATAGCTTCCTTCCATTGAATGCTGTCAATTGTTGGGCGCATATCTTTATCAAACCATGAACCACCGAAAGAATTTACTACTGTTGTAATAAAAGCCATATTGTCACCCCAACCTGGTTTACCTCTTAAACAAGCACCATAAACACCATTTTCAGGATCATGTATTGCAGCTGCTGCTGCTTTAATATTAGCCCAACTATCATTGTCTCTAACCATTACACCAGCTGCATCAGTAAGATCTTTCCTATACATGACCATAGATGACTCACCATAAAAAGGTGCAGCATATAAAGTACCATTGTGGGAAAGACCGTTTCTTATAGCAGGAAGCATATCATTTATATCATAATCTGTTCCAAAATTTAGAGGCTCTATCCAACCTGCAGCACCCCAAATTGGAGCTTCTTGCATACCTATATTTATAATATCGTATTGACCACCACCACTTGCAGTATCTGATGTAACTTGCTCACGAAGTACGCCTTCTTCTAAAGAAACCCAATTTAGTTTAACTCCAGTTTCAGCAGTGTATTCCTTAGCAACTTTTTGCATGTTGATCATATGACCATTATTAACAATCGCTATAGTTAAATCTGTAGAATTTGCAAGAGAAGCAAATCCAAAAATTGTAGTCAGTGCAAGCACTGGTACATTAAATAGTTTCATTTAATTTATCCCTTTCAATTTAAAGTCAATTTTTATGTTCTATAATAACAAGATAGTCAATGATATATTTAGTCTCAGTTCATAATAGTTACGTAAGGTTATTTTTTATAATTAAGATTAAACTCTTCCTAATTATATGTTATCAAAAATTTATTTAGGATTTACATTGGAATTCAAAAACGAAATAGGAAGACTTCAAAGGTTAGTTTCAGCTGGTTCTGCCGGAATATCCCGTCGTCAAGCTGTTCTTGAAGCATTAATAATAAATCCCAATGACCACATTATTGATATTGGCTGTGGAGCAGGAGATCTTTTAATTCATTTAGCTAAGGCAATTGACAATGATGGTCATGTCTATGGTTTAGATTCTAGTGAGGATCAGATAAACAATGCAAATATTAAGTGTGCTGAATTTAAAAATATTACATTTCTAAAAAGTACTGCAGATAAAATGAATTTGCCAAACAAAACATGTAATATAGCTACATCCACGCAAACTTTTGAATATATAAAAAATGTAGATGATGCACTTATGGAGACAAGAAGAATTCTCAAATCAGGTGCTTCTTTTGTAAACATTTCCGTTTTATGGGATTATTTTCGTTTCTATGGTGCTGAAAAAAAATTAAATGAAAAAATCCACGATGCTTTTAAGGCACATTGTAGCCATCAGATGCTTCCTATGGAGTTGCCTGGAAAATTAAAAAATCTCGGATTTACAAATATAAAGAATAAATCATTATCATTTGTTATTACTCACAGGGACCAAAATTCACCTGCAAAATACGCAGAAGATGTGATTGCTTTTTTTGTAAAATCACAAGGAATTTCTGAAACAGAAGTTAATGATTGGAAAGAGCAAATTAATCATGCTGAGAAAGAAGATAGATTTGGTTTTACAAGTTTCCCAGTTTTAACAGAAGCTCATTTGAATTAAATCATACAACATTTTTTTTTGGAAACAAATATCCACGTGATTGTTGATATTTAAAGTATTTTAATTGATTAATAATTTTTAATGACCAGAATGAGGTATTGATGAGTGATGCAAATTTATGCGTAAATTGCCATTTAAATCTCTGATATATCCAAAAGTATATTCTACCTTAGTCTCATTTTTTTTATCTTGTTCTGATGTAAAATAGTAATTTCCCATTGCAATAGCAGTATCATTAGAAATAATAATTTTATTTTCACCAAATCTTATTTTAGACCATGGTTTAATAGCAAAACCATTATCTTCCTTTATATCTCCACCAATAAAATAAGATAAAGCATCTTTAAAATTATTACGAAATTGATTTTGAGAAGCGAAAGTTGGTTTGAAAAGTACATTACTTATGTCAAATGCATAAAGTTTATTTAGTGTTTTTTCCGCTTCTAATTTGTAGTTACCTTTATTTAAAAATATTTTTCCAATTGAAATAATTGAATCTGCCCAATCCCTCTGAATACTTAAAACTTCTTCCTCAGTGATTGGACGTAAATTTGATTTTTTATTCAAATTAATTTCTGAGTCACCTGTTTTAATAGAGGTATTATTTTTTGAGGAAAAAGTTGTTTTAATTTCACCTGATTTATTTTTTGCAATTCGGTAAAAACAATTCCGTCTGCCAGTATGACAAGCTGAGCCAGTTTGATCTACCATCAATAAAATAGTGTCTTCGTCACAATCATATCGAAACTCTTTAAGTTTCTGTATGTTTCCAGAAGTTTCTCCTTTACGCCAAAGTTTTTGACGGGATCTTGACCAATAACATACTTGATTTGTTTCAAGTGTCTGTTGGATAGATTCTGTATTCATCCAAGCTAACATCAATACTTCTCCTGTATCATGCTGTTGAGCTATGGCTGGAACTAATCCATCTTTATTGAATTTAATAATTTCTACTAATTTTTCAGTCATAATTCAAAAATCTCTTTAGGAAGTCCCTTTTCTATATCTAAGTTTGTAAGTGGATGAAAAATGTGTTGGACTCCGTGAATTACTGCAGGTCTTTCCTCCCTTTCAATATTAATAATACCCTTCATTCTTAATAATTCAGCTCCCAAAGAAGCAGTGATCATATCACGGAAAAAGCTAAATGCAATCATGTTAACAGGCTTTTCACTTATCATTGAGAAGGCTCTTATATTTTCATTATGTCTATTAATGTCATGGTGATGATGGTCTTTTTTGTCATTATATTTCTCTGCAGCTAACCATGCCTTGACATCTTCAGATTTTTAATATGGGTCATAAGCACCTAGACCAAAAATTTCCTTAATGGAGATATTACCAAAGCTACATGGTATAATTTCAGTTGATGGGTTGATATCTTTTATTTGTCTCATTAAAGATTTAGTTTCGTTTTTATCAACTATATCTGTTTTGCTTAATATTATTTTTTCTGCAAGTGCGATTTGTTTTACAGACTCTTCTTGTAATTCAATTGTTTTTTCTCCATTAACCGCATCTACGACGGTTATAACTCCATCAAGTGAATAAATTCTAATTAGATCAATTGAACTCATTAGCGTGTGTATAATTGGAACTGGGTTAGCAAGTCCTGTAGTTTCTATAAGAACACGATTAAATGAAGAAATTTTTCCATTAATCATTTTGTCAAAAAGATCGATTAAGGTTTTATTTAAATCACCTTGGATTGTGCAACATATGCATCCACTTTGTAGCTCGACTATATTTTCATCAGTATGTTCTATCAAAGCATGATCTAGCCCAATTTCTCCAAATTCATTTATTATTACTGCAGTTTTTTGCAATTCTTTTTTTTTCAGTATGGAAGATAGTAAAGTAGTTTTGCCACTTCCTAAAAAACCTTTAATCACAGTAACTGAAATTTGCGAAATTTGGTTCATTTGATTTCCTTATTTTAAATAAGATTAAATGTTATTTTTTTAAAAAGACATTTGCTGTCATAAATATAAGAAAAAATAAAGAAGAAACACATACAATAGAGGGGCCTGTTGGAGTATCAAATAAATAGGCAGCATTTAAACCTAATATGGATGATAAAACTCCAATTAAAGAGGCAATGATTCCCATGGACTCTGGACTTGATGCTACTGATCTAGCTGAAGCAGCTGGTATTATCAGTAATGCAATGATCAAAAGTACACCAACGACTTTTATTCCAACAGCTACCACAATTGCGAGAGATAGGGTAATTATAAAGTTTTCTTTTTTTGGGTTGTAACCGTTTGCCGATGCTAAGTCTTCACTGAGCGTAACCAATAATAAGGGGGACCAACGCCAAATAATTAATGAAAATATGATTAATACACCTATCCAAATCATCAAAAGGTCCATATTAGAGACAGCCAAAATATCTCCAATTAAATATGCCATTAAATCTATTCTGATCCCTGAAATAAAGGAAACTATAACAAGGCCTGCAGCAATTGAACTATGTCCTGCTACACCTAAAAGTGTGTCTAAAAATAGTGATCTTCCTTCTAAAATTGTTACAGAAGAAGCCATTATTAAAGAGACTAAAATTGCTCCTGCTAATGTAGAGAATTCAAATGTTAAGGAAATCGCTATTCCAAGCATAGCTGCATGAGCAGTTGCTTCTCCAAAGTAAGCCATTCGTCGCCATACGACAAAACAACCCAGAGGTGCTGCTGCAAGTGAAACACCAATCCCAGCAAGAGTTGCGCGTGTCATAAAATCATCAAGCATTATTGGCTATCTTTCAAGTTTAGAATCGTGTTTATGATCATGATGATGCCTATATAAGGCGAAAGTGCCATCAACATCACCACCAAAAAGTGCTTGGTATTCTGGAGATGTAGCTACAATTTCAGGAGTTCCCTGACAACAAATATGACCATTCACACAAATGACTCTATCAGAAGAACTCATTACAACATGTAAATCGTGGCTTATCATCAGGATTGCGCAGTTGGTACTTTTGCGGATATTTTCTATCTTTCTGTAAAAAGCTGCAACACCAGGTTGATCAAGTCCTCTTGTTGCTTCATCTAGTAGTAAAACTTGAGGATCATTTATGAGGGCTCTTGCTAAAAGTACTCTTTGCATTTCACCTCCGGATAAACTATTAATTTGAACATCCAAAAGATCTTTAGAGCCCAAAATTAATTCTGTTTTATCTAGAGATTTTTCAAAATTTATATTTGAAAGCTTTAAAAAACGTTCGACAGTAATTGGTAATGTTTGATCTATTTTTAATTGTTGTGGTACGTACCCAATTCGGAGATTAGGGTTTATTTCAATCGTTCCTTTACTTAAAGGTACTGTACCAATTATTGCTTTGAAAAGTGTAGTTTTTCCTGATCCATTGGGACCTACTATTGTGACAATTTCTCCAGCATTTAATGAGAGATTCATATTTTTTAATACAAACTTAGATCCATATTTAACTTCTAAGTTAGATATCTTAATAAGCATTATATTGCCTCTAAACTAATGCATTTTTTACAGATACCAATAATTTCTATAATTGATTCTTCAATCTTAAATTCAGATAATGATTTTTTATCTAATTTGAGTCCACTCTTCTTTTCATCTATTTCAGCAACTTTTTCGCATTTTCGACAAATCATAAAAGTTGGTGAGTGTGAATTTTCAGGATGAGAACAAGCTATAAATGCATTTAATTTTTTAATTTTATGTACAAATCCTTGTTCAATCAAAAAATCGAGAACTCGGTATGCTATTGGTGGTGTAGAACTAAAACCATCTTTACCCAGCATTTCTAGGATTTGATAAGCTCCGATTGGCTTGTGATCTTTTAGCAATAATTCAAAAACTTTTAATCTTAAGGGAGTTAATTTGAAATTATTTTCATGACAATGCTTTTTAAATGCATTCATTGAAATTTCAAAACATTTCTTATGATTATGATCACTGAAATTTCTAGAAATTTCATTATGAATTTTATTTTTTGTCATATTAAAAAATTTTTTCCCTTGAATATAGATAATAATCAATATATGTCAATGTTATATTATAACATTACTCTAACGTCAGGAGATTAAAATGTCTAGTAAAGTTCTTTCAATTGCATCTGCTTTAGTATTAAGTGCTGGGCTGGCATCTGCAGAAGTTCCTAAAGTTTCAGCAGATATTGCTCCAGTCCATTCATTAGTATCAAAAGTTATGAATGGATTAGGTAAACCTTATTTAATTATTCCGGCAGAAGCTTCACCGCATGAGTATCAATTAAAACCTTCTGATGCTAAAGCAATTCAAGAATCAAAACTTATTTTCTGGATTGGAGAAGATTTAACACCTTGGTTAGAAAAAAGTTTAGAAACCTTACCAAAAGATGCATCTATTACAACCCTACTAGAAGTTGATGGTATTGAATTACTTGATTTTAGAGAAGGTGCTTTATTCGAAGCTCATGATCATAGTGACCATGAAGACCACGATGACCATGATGATCACGATCATGGAAAGAAAAAGAAAAAAGATGATCATGACGATCATGATGATCACGACCATGGAAAGAAAAAGAAAAAAGATGACCACGATGACCATGATGATCACGATCATGGAAAGAATAAGAAAAAAGATGACCACGATGACCATGAAGGTCATGGACATGGTGAGCACGATCCTCATGCTTGGTTATCACCAGGTATAGCAAAGGTCTGGTTGAATGTAATTGCAGCTAAATTATCTGAAAAAGATCCTAGCAATGCTAGTACTTATTTTTCAAATGCTAGTTCGTCTGCTAAAGATTTGGATGCTTTGTCGGATGAAATCAATAGTATCTTAGATCCTATAAGGGATGAGAAATTCGTTGTATTTCATGATGCTTATCAATATTTTGAGAAACACTTTAATATTAGTGCTTCTGGTGCAATTTCGTTAGGTGACGCTTCTGACCCTAGCCCAGCGCGTGTTAAAGAAATTAAAGATAGAGTTGAAAATGAGGATATTCATTGCGTGCTTGCAGAACCTCAATATAATGTTGGTTTAGTCAAAGCAGTTATTGAGGAAACTCATGCAAATATGGCTGTTATTGATCCTTTAGGTGTCGGATTAGAAGTAGGCCCTACACTTTATGATAAACTTATTCGTAATTTGGCAACAAATCTATCTAATTGTTTTTAAATTTAAAAAAAACCAGTCTGCATATTGGTAGGCTGGTTTTAAAGTTTTTGGAATTGTAAATGAATTTAAATTACCAAACCCCAACAAAAGAGCTATTTAAACTAGTTCATACAGTTGATGATGATGATTATTTATCAGATTTCGTAGAGCAATTTTGCTATGGTCTTATATGGGATAGGCACATACCAGTAAATATTCAGGACTGGCTAAATAAAATTGACCCTAAATTAATTCCAAGCTTCAGACAAATCTTCCATAAGAATGAAGTAAATAAAAATATAAATAAAATTTTTAAGAATACATTAATTAAACACACAGAGACTGAATGGTTAATACAAGATATATCAAAATTATCTAGACTTTTTTCAAACTTAATGAAAGTTGATTATCTTCTACTAAGAATGGAAGTTGTTTCAACTAACTCTTGCCGAAATTTTCATATAGATGCAGTAAAAAGTAGATTAATATGTACCTATCGTGGACAAGGTACGCAGTATGGATTATCTATGGATGGTAATGATCCAGAACAATTCAAGACAACTCCTACCAGCTCACCAATTTTACTTCGGGGTACACTTTGGGTCGAAGACAAACTTAAAATGATTTTACATAGGTCTCCACCTATTGAAGGTACTGGAGAAACACGATTTGTTTTTGTAATAGATCCTATATTTGATCTTGAGAACGAGGTATGACTCAAAATCTTGGAGAAACAAATCTACGTCGAAGGAGACGAGTTGGTAATCCAATGCATGAATTTGACCAATTACCGAAGCCATTGAGAAAATGGTTATCCAAAGCTATTTTACCATGGTCCCCTTTATCTGTGAGAAGAGTGTGGCATAAATACATTAGTAAGGGTTTATCTTTACAAGAAGTTCTTTGCGTTTTAGACAAAACTGAAGAATCTACTATGAAAAAAGATAAATCAAAAATAAAAAATTTAAAAAATTAAAGTAGAAAAGATAGGAATCAATTTATTAATTTTTTAACACTTATTTCTATGATTTAAACTTCCATGCAAAGATCAGTGTAATAATTGCCAACAGAGGAATTAATATTGCAATAAAGATTACAGTGTCATAGCCACCATTTTCCCAAATAATCGATCCCAAAATTGGTCCCATGGCAGAACCAAGAACAAATCCTGTAGCTAATATTCCTGAAATAATTCCAAAATCTCTTCTACCTAATATTTCTGAAATAACAGTTGGACGGATGATACTTAAAACACCATAACCACATCCTTGAGTTATAACAAATAGGAATATAGTGACTGTTATTATATTAGAAAAATATAAAGACCAACCTGCAATAAATATTGAGCCAAAACAAACTAAGCAAATTGTGACAGTAGAAACTTTTTTCTCAAAAACAAACATAATAAATCGCCCAATTACCTGCATAGGACCAATTAACGAAGCAATTAAAATAGCAAAACCGTTGGAAAAGCCTCTTTCAAATAAAATAGGAAGAATATGGCTTAAAATAATACCATGATTAAATGCTAACAAAGTAAAAGTTATTCCTATTAACCAAAAAGACAATTTTGATAAAGATCCAAGTGCTGTAAATATTTGTAATGAAGTTTTTGGGGCATTTATTTTAGACTGTTGTTTTGCATGTTGAGTACTGTAGATAACTAATGGAGTGCAAATTAATCCTACAACAAAGCCAAATACAATAATTGCAAACCGCCAGCCAAAATTTTCTATTAAAAAATGAGAACTTGGAAAAGAAATTGTTCCTGCGAATCCTGCTATAAGTGTAACAATAGTAATAGCTCTTTTTGCATTACCACCCAAACTATGAGTAATTATTGCAAAACATGCCTCATAGAGTGATCCTGACATTGCTATACCTAGTCCAAACCAGACAGCATAAAATTGCCACACTTCAGTAACTTTGGATAGCAAAAGTAACATAATAACGGCTAGTATTATTCCTCCTGAAAAGACCTGCTTACCAAAACCTTTATCAATTAAGCGCCCAATTAAAGGTGCACATAATGCGGAGACAATAAGTGAAATAGTGAAAGCTCCAGTCAGCACAGTTCTTGAAAATCCAAGACTAGTTTCCCAAGTTGGAAGAAAAGCTGGAAAAGAATAGAAGTATGCTGCCCATACTATTGTCTCAACGATAGCAAATGGAATTATAATCTGAGTATAAATTTTATTCATTATAATTATTGAAGGGGTAGATTTTTTTAAATTTTATGGAGATTACAAAATTCCAATTTAGTCTTCTAAAATTTCATTCATATATACCACTCTTTTTTTAATAATTGACAATTCAGCAGCCTGACCAATCGCAACTGCTTTAAGTCCGTCATCTAAAGATACTTGAGGTCTTAAATTTTCAATAATAGCCTTTTGAAATTCTAAATGTTCGTAATAAGTTGAACCGTGGTGGTGACCGGCCTTTAAAATAGTTTCATCAACTTCTATATTTTCAATTTTAATATTATTTGATTTTCTTAAGCCAATTGATAGTTCAGAGCTTGACTTTCCAGATAAAAATGAAGGAACACCTGTTTCTATTTTACCAATATTTCCTAC